>JGI24021J15306_10000637_pt1 | contig 28726 bp, 15 predicted proteins | sample Ectturendosymbi1_FD_15306 | JGI IMG/M metagenome (IMG submission 15306) | reverse complement strand
GTGAATATAATCTTGACCACCATTGGCAGTTGTGGCGAGCGTATTTGTCAACGAGACGGGAGATCGCGCGAGCAGTTTATCCCCCTCCTGTAATGGCGGTTTGGTGCCCATCCGTTACAGTCGACATAATCAGAATAGTGTTTAACAGGTCAGTTGCCACGTATTACCATCCCACTAAAGGCATACGAGTAGTCTGAACAGGGTGCACGCGGCCTTAGCATGCTGTTTATTCGCCTGCTAGAAACCACAACACCAAACAATGCCTTAATACACGTTTCGACGCTTTATTACACAACGACAACGGCATACGTTTTTATGAGAAATGATCACATGTCGTTCATGCATAACTACAACAGGACAAGCTAAACAGTGCAGGTCAACAAGGATCGATAAAACGGCGACGAACAACGTCCACTGCAAATGTTCGTCATGACTTCAGTAACTTACTGACCAGCAAACGCTCAACAGTAGTGCTATTTGTACAGGTATACTTCGCATAAAAAAACCGATGCCCACTGAAAAATTCCGTCACGATGGGAGTGTTGACAGCGTTAGTGTTTACCATGGTCAAACAAGTACACAGGTTAGCCCGGTTGAAAGCATTGGTTAGTTAAAAGATTGGTGATCCAAGGAAATTTCAATTAGGCAGTACAACTTTCCAAGTTCAAAATTCTAGTAACATATGCAAGAAGTTTAAAAATCTGATCTACTAAGGTATCTTTATCTGTTGAGTGAAATGACAGTTTGCTGTACAGGTTGGTCTGCTTCGAATGATATTCATAAACTATTCATGTCAAGTGCTGTATTAGTAAGACTTAAAAGAATCGTGGAAAGTACTTCAGAAGACCGGCGAAGGCATTCAGATCAGTTCTACGGACTTGCCAATGACATTTGGTGGTAATTTGGCATGAGTTGCAAGTGGCAATAACTTTATTAAATTTAGGACGAAACTGTATGGCAAGCTTTAGAAAAAGTATAAAAAATCTCAGGTTTTTCTTGGGCGGATATGAAAAAGTGTTCCGTCAAGTATATAAGTGTTCCAACAAATGCTCCGTTCTACAACAATGTAACTATGGGCGCATTGACGCTCTTCCAAAGCAGTTTTCGCTTTTCTATCACCAACTCAGGTAAATACATCTTTGCCAGAATACGGCATGTTTTAACAAATGAGAAAAAATTCGGTTGAGATGCGATTCCTAGAATTGCAAGATTTTCACTAAAACCGCAGAAATTCTCGCGTCTGCCTTTCAACCTCATGTCAGGAGAGACATCGCATGAAAATTACAACTGCTGTGTGCGACGTACAATGTAAAGAAGGCGAACCACATGGGTAAACTTTTTCAAAAAATGTTTAGCTAACGCCATGATCCCAGAGCACCCTGAGAATTGGGCAAACCAACGAAGCCAAAGGCGAGATCCTAACAACTATAGCTTTTAGAGGTTCAAGGCCAGCGCGGCAGTTCAGAATCTGAAAAACTTAAAAAGCCTTGTCGGAGTGTTTGGTGTCAAGAACCCACACCTCCACAGTTTGTGTTGGGTTAAGTTGGTTTCTTCTTTACCTTGAAAAAACTATATAATTTCCCGGCATTTACAACCCGGCTGTTGGATTATGGGGTTTTGAATCCGGAGATCTGCGATATATTTTCACTTAGACCGAAAAACTGACCTTAATCTTGTGTAGTTACTTACCGTTAAAATCAGGACAATCGGATAGTGCCTCTAAAAACGTATCATCAATAGCGATTTTTGCTCTGTTTAATTTTTAACGTAACACGACATTGAATCTTTACAGATTCTCATGTTCGAGTCAACATTAACATTTTAAGCTTAAATTTAAAATTCCAAAAATCTGGATCCACTGAAAAAACTAAATTTTTACGTATGCTACATCGGTCTTCCACAAAGGCAACCTCTAGCTCCAGTACTTGCTAAGACGAATTACGTTTTTGCTCGTGTCAGAGCGTCACCTACACGCTATGGACCGATGAGTTTTACGCTGTAGGCCTGGAGAAACATCTCATAACTTGTGGGGAAAATGCTGCACATTTCAGGAAGCAACAATGGTTTAATCATTGAAAAGGACATCTGGCAAACTGTTTTTCAAAGTGGGACTTTGCTCGCTGAGTACAGACACGACTGTTAAAATCCGAATTAGACCATCGTGTTCGTCAATTACCCAATCGATGCACAACACGTAAATCAGGAGCGAGGGGTTTAAGAGTTGTCTGTACAACGTCGCATCTAGTGTCGGTTCAACACTGCCTCGTCATCACTGCGTTGGAATTAATCCACGAAGCTCAAATATATTTCTTGTGAAAACGATGTAAGACAAAAGCTACATCGCAATACTAGCCGAGAAGGCAATGAGCTAGCTTGCACAGTGTTCTCCATTCGTTACATGTTGTTTAGCGCATGACGTACGCGCTATTTCAGTGCCATAAAACTCGAATTGCGGAGCAATGTGTTGATGACTAACCAGGTAACAGTCTTGGAAAAGCATGCAACAAAGATAAATCGCGAAGTGTCATTAAGTGCAAACGAACAAAACCATAATCGCCAGCGCAGCGCCCCTCGGAAACAACAGAACTGCTGGATTTCTAAAATGTTTTGCGGCAACAAGTGTGCTACACATTCGCTGAGAACAGCAACTGTAATTACAAAAAAAGCTTTCGAACTCGTGCGGTTCATGTCGCCAAAGAACAGGCAGTTTTAACATCATCAGTGGCGATACTTACGACAAAGACCATCAGCGTTAACAAACACCGGCAAGGGGTGACGAGTCTACAACGACATTCCAATCACGACGAAGTTCTTGTTGCTCTACGCATGTTTGTCGTTTCCCGCACGGGTAAAAGCCTAATGGACGCTCAATAGATTCGGTGGTCTTTACAAATTAGATTAGCAACGATGTTTAAGATGGCCGAAGGTGGCCCGCGGTTTTTGGAGTCATTCTGAACTCGCCCAAGCATGCTTTACAGAAAACCAAAATCACTGGTTTTTGCCGGATCATCTCTCGTTCACGTTAGTGACACTTGTTCCATTGGAATCTGAACAAAGCTGACCGTCATCTGCGAAAAACACGACGATCGTTCTAGCAATGGTATCTAGCCAGAACAGAACTAGTGCAAGTGGGCCTATCTTTAAGTGCAATAAAGCAACTGCAGAACAGAGTTCTTCGTTATAATGAAAATCACGGCCAATGAAAACGATATCAACGACATATTGCAAACGTTTCGACAACTACTGTTGTCATTATCAGTGCATGAGTCCTTTGGTAGTTTTACTGCAGTACTAAATGCCACCACAAAACGCGTCTACGGTATAGCGTGAATTTTAACGCCACTTACTGAAATACGAAGATACACTGACTTGTGCAGGTTCTCTACCCACTATGGCATTGGGACTTGTTAGTCCAGCTTTCCACTGGAAGTACAAGTGAAATGAACAACAGGCTACAGTTTCTATTTAACAGATGGCACAACTGCATCACGGAAGGATTATGCCTGCAAGGACTTGGTGCGAAAATGAAACACCGAAGAACTATGTCATTTAATATAACGTGGTAATCGGTCACCCAGGACCGTCAAAGGTGGCAAAACCGCAAGCTTCTGCAAACATCAAATACCGAAGTGTTCAGTCTACAGAAGTTTGAAATAATGCCAAGTCAAATAAAATAAAAGTGAACTTTTAAAACGTTTCATTCAAAACAAACCCGACTTCCAACCCAACAGCGAAAAAGCCCCACAAACAAACAGTGCAAAAATAAGACAGTTTGGTAAAAGACATAACCCATTCTTTTCATACCTTGGTTTAATCCATCCGCCCAAGTAGTTTCGCCGCTGCTCAACAATCCACTGACATCGTCTGGCTTATTGCGCTGAGGAAAACTTATTCCGTTCCCTTGACTACGAAAAGAAGTAGGTGGTGACGATAGAGAAATAGGTCAAAAATACCGCAAGTTTGGAAAAATATATTGCACGCATTTTCAAGTTGGTCAGCTGTGTAGGTCACTTTTGTGCACTGAAGCGACATTCATTTTCTCTACTTACGTTCACATTATGTTGATAAAAGCTGCAAGCTAAGTAGGAAACACAGTTTTCATCTGTTGTCTAATAAACTGGTAAACCCAATTGTCCTTATGACTAAGGTTTGAAAACCAGGATCCCGGTTTCGGGAATACCCGGATTTCGTCATTTTTTCGATTTTCCGCTTCCCGGTTTTACGTACAGCACTTCCGGGTTTTCCCCTTATGGTAAGTTTATGGCATCAAGTCAAAAACATATTGCACAAGATCTCATTTGGTCTTCAGAATCATAAATATTTAATTTGGCCAAAGATTTGCTTTTTGCCATCAAAAACCGCATACAACAACGACGATAACACGATCTTATGGGGCGCCGTTTGTAAAAATATTATATCTGACAGATTTAGCACAAAAAGTGCTATCTCTGCGCATATATAGCTAGTTGAGGCAGAACGAGCTTTTCCTGCTGCAGGATTGCTCGCGACTAAAATTCGTTGGCCGCCGAGCGGAAAATTTGCCGATGCACTGAATTTCCACGGAATTATTATAAGTAAAATGAATACTAGCCTCGATTCATTTTCGCCTCGTGGATTTTGCATGTTTTTTCACCTGTGTTAAGTATAATAATCCCGGAATCGAGTTGGATTTTTCCCGTTTTTCAAAAAACCGATTAAGCCGAAAACCTAAGCGTGACACTTCCACAATACTCAGGGTTCATTTTAATGACTGAACCCCGGCTTGCGGCCTCCGCAGTGAGAGCGGCTGCATTTACTGGGACGCATGTTAAACGAGAAACGTAATCCGTTTTGACTACCTGAAGGTTTTTCATTACAAGTTTGCGGTATTAAGTTACTCACTTTCCCAAATATCTAAAAAAAATTTGCACATCAAACAACTGAACTTTCACGAAATATCGTTGCACCAACATTTCGTCTGGAAATTTTCTGTTTGGCCCCATCTATTAGCAGCAGTTATTGCAGAGACATGTTTTTAACAAAATGTTTGTAGTTTATCCATCTCAGGGACGCTTTCAGATAAAATCAATTTTACAACCATTTTATTGTAAACACGAATAAACTAACAATGACAGTTGTGCGTTAGTGTTGCACAAAATGTAATCATTTAGTTTTATTCACCGTACATTTTGAAACCGTTACGTTTATGACATAAAAATAGCATCTTTCTACATATGTGGCAATTAACGAAAATATTGCAATAGTCCACTTGCATTAAAATTTGCTACTAGCAAATTGTTCGTATTTAAGGATCTCAACGACAACAAGCAAAACCTGACAAATATTTTGAGCCTTCAAGAAAAGCATAAACCTGAGAAAAAGCATAACAATTTCATATCAGTGATAAGTTCGTACTGGTTATGTAGCGGACACCCTGTTTCTGCTTCTTTTGAGCCGCACTTTTCCAAGCAGAGCTGGGATTTACATTTTTCAGATCGCTTTTTGTAACTTGCAATTGAGTTGGATATCTACTTTTGTGAGATGTACCACACAAAAACGAAAAGGTTGATCTTAAAACCTAACAGGAAAATGCATAACAGGATATGTTGTGAGTTGAAAAGCTTTAGCAACTGCAAAGAATAATTATTTGTGCAAAACTAGCACATAGGCTGATAGCAACGGCTGAATATTTTAACAGATGGTAAGATTAGTCTGAGTGAGTAAAATAAAACTGGAAAGTTCAGATTTTCCAGCAAACATTTAAGTTAGTTTGAAACAAACTTCTGCCAAGTTTCACCTTGCTTTTCTTTGGATCAGCCATAGGCCTAGGATTAACACTATCTCTGCCGTTGAGTTTCACTGGATGAAAAGCTGCATAACTTCGGTCAAACGAACTCTCCACAATTTTAATTTGGCAAATTACATGCTGCTGATGCGGGGGATATTATTCAACTTTCCCACTAATCCAGGAAGTAGAATTCGGGCATTCAGTGCCTGTATTGTTTGTGCTGATTCAGAATCCAATTGAATTTTTTATTAATTTCGGCCAACTCTAGTTCCGGGCCAGTGAGGATTTTTTTTATTCCACTACAAAATTCCGCAAATTAAAGAAAATGTTGCAGGCGTCTTTCACGCAAACGAAACCTTAAGTGTTTATGCTACGTCACATATGTCAAGCCAGCGACGGCTTTTTAGTTTGAGGCAAAGTAACGGCCACTAATGTTGGAATAAGGCGTGAGAAGCACCACGATGGCCATTTAAGAGTAAAAGATCAAGACGCGGTGTCGTCTAAATCTGTTTAACAGGGAAGGTATAATTGATTTTGATTTAAAAAATCGGATGAGATCTGAAGTATTGTATGATACTATCTTTTTTTGCGAACACCCGCGTTGGCATCTCCTGACGGTGTACATAATTTTCATCGCGCGACAATTAATCACTGACATTTAATCACCAGATAGTTAATCATGCAGACAATTAAACACCCAGACATGTAATCCCTTCGACTCTTTATCACTAGACAGATCAACACGCACATTTGTACACAATACATATTTTTCAGTTGTACACAATACATTTCGAACTCGTTCGTGGTATAAATCTTGCCTCCATTTACTGCCTTGTACAGAACAAGATTCAAGTTGTGTATGATCGCATGTTGAATGAAGCAAAAAGAATTATCATTTTGGATTTTCCTGAGGAAATACTGCTAGATTTTGAGAGTGCAGCTATAAATGCTTTTAGATCAGCATTTCCAAGTGCAACAGTAACGAGTTGCTATTTTCATTTGACACAAAGTGTTGTGCGAAAAGTTAACGAAATTGTTATGAAAGAAGACTACGAAAAGAATGACAATTTAAGATTGGCTCTTCGCTGCTTACTTTCTTTAGCTATGGTTCCTCTATCCGACGTTAATGAAGGTTTTTTTGATGTTAGCTGACAATATGCACTTTTTCAATGTCATCACCCTACATTATGGACTTTTATGAAAGGACTTGAAAAAGGTATGCAGATGCAACTAACACACACCATTTTAACAAACTATCCAGTGATTAAATGGTAAGTGATTAATTGTCACCTGATTAAATGTCACCAAACCAGGTAAGTGATTAATTATCTAGTGATTAATTGTCGCGTGATGAAAAGTTACCAAACCCTCCTGACATTCCAGGCATACCGTGTAAAATGGCAGAAGTTTAGTTTACAGGTTTTCAGACGCAACGGTTAACGGAAGGTTTCTGTGGGCCTTCTGACGCCCAAAAGATTTATATTTTACCATGTGGGCCGCCATGGGCCGATAATTAAAAAAAAAATATTAATGTATGTTGAGCTGTATTAAAGGTCTACAAAATTATTTGCAACATTTTGCAACAACCTGTTAGGTTACGTGATGTTAAAGTTGATAACATGGGCACTATAAGCAGTGAAGTTGTTAAGTCTTGTTACCTTGTGGCATTGCATATGTCAAATTGATTTGTGATATAGAAAAGATAAATGAAGTGGAAAGTGTTTGACATGTACCAGCTAGGTTTGTGATTTCATTCAGATGCAGTTTACCTAACAAAGCTAAGCTAGCCTATATGTTCATCAAGTTTCTTTTTGGTGTTCAAAATTTCAAAATATTGAATCAAGGTCAACGCTAAGTATTTTCTCTCAGTGGAATGACTCTTTTTAACAGAGTGAGCACTTCATGGATAAGTGAAGCCTTTTTTAAACTTTGTGAACATTACTCACTTAGGCCAATAATTGTAACTTGTTACAGTGGTGGCGATTTTAAAAATAAGAGATTAGTTGCTAAGTTTCTTTAATGCCTATTGCCGATTGGAAGTGATAATGCAAAATTGTAGTTTATTGTATACTATAGGTCATCCCATAATACAGTGTAAACAACAACTGGACAGGCTCCATAGGATGTAACAAAAACACCCCCACACAATAAAACATTCCTAACATTTGAATATTTTGGTTTGTCGTTTTGATCTGTTAACTTATAGAAGTAGCAAAGCTTCAACAAATTTGCTTGGGTGCAGCTATAGCCATGAAGATAGCTTACTGAAATGCAAAATGTAACTCAATGTTTGTGGTGTTCTTTTATCAGTCTGAGACAGATTTTGTCGGTTGGACCATTAGGGTAGTTCCGGGTACTGGTTTGTTGAAGCGAGTATGGGTTGGTTCGGGACGTAAAATCTGAGCCCGCGACAACTCTACTTTACGCCTTGATTATAATCAATGCGTACCGACTAGACATAAAGTCACAAATCTTCACGAAATACTTCTTGCGCAATGGCTTGGACAACTTCACCTTTATAGCGAGTGGAGCACAGTTAAGCATATTCCAAATGCTACTCTAAGGTGCAGCAAACTGGATTTGGCCGCAACAAGCTTTGGACCATACATGTGCTTTGTTGGAAACTATTGAATCGCCCGACAAGTTTTAACGTTGGTGTTTGTATGAGGACAGTCCACCGATTGCTTTTTTACGTCGTTTTACATGCTAATGTACAACTCAATCAACCATCGCAATGGAACTTGCCTGAAATGGGTTGAAACCCAGGGCCATCAAACATGACGCACCGTGTGACGCCGCACACCGGGAAAGGCTTGTTGATATACCAGCAAGTAGTCATTGCAAGAAAAAAGATGCTTGGCATAAAAGCAACGTATCTTACCCGAGCATACTGCACTCGGAACATCACGCAGTGCTTGTTATGCCGGTCTATACGCGCTTAAACCGACGAATTGAAACTTAGCGAGTATACTGATATAAATGCGAAGCGGAGATAGCGCCAAGAGCCCAGCCTAGTTAGGTGGGTCAACACATATTTTGTAGCTTAGTTTCAAGAGAACTCTTTTCATTGGTAAACGGTCACAAGTGCATAAGCACACGTCACGCTGCGAAACTCTTCACCTACCTGAGTTGTACGCCACCCTGCTCCGCATCGCATTGAATAAGTCGAACCGGAAAAGTCTGGCCGTCGCCCAAACTGCAAGAACGTCAATGCAATAGAATTATACGCAGCACCGAGGCTGGATTATCCCAGCCTAACATACACGCAGGTCAGGGAATGCAAAATCTGAGGAAAAATCACATGCCGCGCAAATGACGCTTACACGAAATACCCCATAAAACAATCTATTATACCTTGTGAATACAGGAAGTAACCACAATGCCTTCTTTTCACCAAAGACTTGTTCAAAATTTCGCTTATAACCAAGATGAAATCCTTTCTTGTCGGCACCGTATCGAAATACGGGAGAACGAAAAGATTCTGTAAACAAAGTTATATAGACACAAAAAATTTTTTGTAGACATGCAGAATACAAGTTTTTGCTTTTTGATGTACGTTATACAAAAAATGTTTTTCAAACAGCCTGGCAAAATAACAGCACAATCCGAAAAAGACAGTCTACAATATGAACGGGTAATGTCACACACGGAGATGAAAAAGGGCTTACCTAAAGTTGTCCAGTTGTTGACTGTCAAATACACATGATAACCAAACAACCCCGCCAAGCTGAACGCAAACATTATCGCAGCAAAGAACAAAAAAAGAATGTGGAATTTCGAAGCAGTATTGGACAGTTCATTCTAGAAAGAACAAATAAGGCTTACGTTATCATTGCACTTCGCAAGTTACAATAAAATATGCTTTTTGTGAAATCAACTTTTGATAAGCATTTGGTTGACTTTGTTTGTCTTCCTGTCATGTCATTGGGCACGTTTTCTTCACCACAAACCAACGGTTTAAGTGATTTCTTTGTATTTAGATGGGAATGATTCCAAGCAGGTGTCCTTTGTCATACCACCAATCATCACAATAAATCAGCAGTTGATAGAGTTGAGACTACCAACGTACTAGCTTAATTTTTTTAACCTTACCTAATACCTACTCGTACTAGGCAGAAGACCACACAGCTTAATCCGAGATAAATATAAGTAACATAAGTACATATGAACTATTTTGATCGCAGGTACTGTTTTAATCAAGTTGCTTCTGATAATGGCAAGACAAGAGCTAAAGTTTACAATAGTCACAGAGAAATTCAAGAAAGGTGGACTGTTTAGAGGGGTGCGCATTGGGGGGCAGCGCACGGAGTGACGGCCCAGGCATCCAAACAGCGAAATTACAAAAAATACATTTTAAATTACAAAAATACAACTAGATTTAACACATGCTGCATGGATCTGTGGGGACTTGCTCGAAGGGAGCACGTATGTTAAGTGAGCCGAGAGCAGGGCTGTGGAGTGGGAGCCCAAGCAAATTTGGATGGCCGGAACCGGAGCAAAAAACTTTTAGATGGCGCATCCGAAACCGGAACCTGAATTTGGGTTCTGGTTCCACAGCCCTAATTGGTGGGGCAAGCGAGTTGGACAAATAGTGCAACGATTTCCACGTTTTCAATGGAACAAATCAATGTGGAGCCGGAATTAAAAGCTTATAGATATTGGAGCCAGAGCCAAAAGTTTTAGACGCCTCAAGCTGGAACCAGATCCGGTGTCTGAAATTTGAGTTCCGGCTCCACAGCCCTGCCCGAGAGAGAGTTGAAGCACTGCCATGGTTACCTTGAGGCCTTACACCCTATCTCTCTTCCCCCTTTGTAGGCTGGCCAATTCCTACAATCCTACTGTTAATCTGCGACTTGCAGTCTTCAAAACATCTCTCAATTATTTCTCAATAAATCAAATAAACGGTAGTTCTTAATGAGTTCCGTCAGAACATATCTGAACAATACTTATAATTTTTACCCAAATAAACTTAATTAGGCGCTTACCTTTGCTGTTATTTGCCATCAGAATTATATGCAAAAAAATGAGAAGTCAGATTTACAAGCAGAGGAGTTAACTTTGCGCAAGAGCAACGTAGCAAGACATTTGTGTAAGATTTAATATAAAGAAGGTATTCACCCACACCAAAATAAATTTCGTGTAAGCAGCTTTGTATTCGCAGTACGCCATGGAAGGAAATGACCCAAATCGCCGGACATCACTTTGATGCACCTCCGTTCCGCGCTAACATTCAGCTAAGAGCTTGAGATAAGCTTGTGCGTTAAAGTAGATGAGAAAATGAAGCAATTACGAAAAGTGTGTCACTCGATGACAGCGATGTATGCAAGTCCTCCATTCTTTGTGGCACTACCCGACATATATTTGGAACAAAAACAACGTTGCCACGCGTTCTTTAAGGAGTTCTATTGCAAATTATCATTAACAAGAGAAAGACTAGTCACAGAGGCAGCTGTGCAAAAGCATATCACATTGGCCACACAATTTTACCGTCCAAAACTTGATGAAGTATTGCAGTGTTGTTCCAGAAACGTATAAGCAATATACAAGGCCATAAAGCAGAAATAAAACGAAGAACTTGTAGTTGCTGTATCCAACACAGTTATTTACCCTGCAAACAATTAAGATTTTAGTGTACTCCGACATGACCACACAAAGGCTTGAATATTCACCGAAGAAATGCAAAAATTATTAAAAACAAAAGCTTATTACACAATTTTAAGTTATCAAAGCACAGTACATCATAGCGATCTGCATGAGTTGGAAGTGGTAACTGTGGTGTATTGAGCTACTTATAAATTCATATTCCCAAACATCAATGTGCACAGAAAGGAATAAGTGTCATTACACTCCATCTGAGGTGTGATCACGAGTGATGTGTATGGGGAGCCGTTTTTAGCCAGTTATTTGAGGCAGACCGAGATGATTTAACAGCATTCCAAGTCTCTTAAGTTGCTGTACAAAGACCATGACCCTTTTTTCTGGGTCAATGATCCAACAATCTTGTACTTAATCTGCTACTAGCATAATAGTCGGACCCGATTTAATTTAACTTGGCCCAACTTAAAAATCTAGATTCAAGTCTCACAATCCTGTGAAAACAGTCCAAATCTTTCCCCGAAAAATACATTTCTATTCAAATAATTTTCTAAAAGTGATTCAAACGGATTCTAGCAGTACAATGTGTCCCCGACAAGTCAATCTCGCATTTCATGGGATTACGATCAGGCCTAATCACAAAACTGCTCCCAATGTTGTTTCCAGAGCGATTAGCAATTGATTACGACACATAGCAAAACGGGCGTTTTTTTCTAAGGAAGACCCTTTTTATACGGTCCAACAATCATAAGAAGGGTTACATTGCGACGATTCTGCATTGACACAGCATTGAAGAAGTTTCCTGAGGTTTAATAAAAAGCAGAAAGAATGGCAGATACAAGAACAACGAACCAGAGACATCTTTGCGATATTAATCTGCGAAAACGTATTTATTCTTGGATTTAACATCACAGGAGTTGCATGTTGCGCTTTTACGTTGCACACAGCCCGCTGAATATTTCCTTAAAACACTTAGATCAGGGTTTCTCAAGCTGTGGGCCGCGGAAGAATTTTTGACGGGCCATGGCCTTGTATTATTGAAACTGAGTACGTTTTGCAAGATCACTCGCGAAAACCGTGGCTCTTGTTGCCATGAAAACTTATTCTAGATGCAGGCTTAATGTGGAAGATGACTTGATCCGTGTATTATCAAGAATTGAGCCTCGAATATCTTTGCTTTCTAACAACAGGCTCAGCCTTCGCATTGATAGTAGCGCACGTTGCATTATTAAATGTTGTTTATCGTTTTTATTCCTGCTGTATGCATGTGCAACAGTTGTCGCATTGGAGAAGTTGTATAGACCAGTGTTTCTCAAACTTTTCTGCACGTTGACACCCAATGAAAGTACACAATTTTCTCTAGACCCCGTGGCCTAGCCCAACAGTTACTAGTACAAGGAATTCTTATCCGTCTGATTGAGTAGCCTACTGCTATACCAACAGTCTAACAACTGCCGAACTGCCACACATGCAGTACAACATTGTTTGTGACGTAACAAACCGAACAATTTTCATAATTTCATCACAATGGCAATAAAAAGCTCTACGTTTTCTATAGGCTTTAGAGCTGGGGTCTCATACACGCGGCCCGCGCGGGGGCCTTTTGTACGGCCCGCGATGCTTTTGGGAATTTTCAAATGATTAACATTTCGTTACCAAGTGTCTTGAAAAAAGATGCCGCGAAATAATTGAATCAAAGTTGAATGATACGCGATATGGTTTTCGTCCCGGCCGTAGCACCACAGACCGCATTTCACTCTCCAGAAAAACTTTGAGAAATCTTGGGAGTATGCTAAAAATGTCTTCACATGCTTTGTCGACCTCAACATAAGACCGGGTTCCTTGTGACAAGCTTTGAGGAGTGTTCCGTGAGTACGGTGTTGACGGCCGGCTATTACTGGCCATCAAGTCACTGTATTTCTGATCAGAAGTTTTGCGTCCGTTTCGGGAGAGTTAAATCACAACCGTTCACCGTTAGTGTTGGACTCCGACAAGGGCGTGTGCTTCCACCACTCCTTTTCATAGTCTACATCAGTGGTTTTCAACTCTTCGCTGAAGGGAGCCAAATCCAGATATATACGATTTTGTTGGAGAGCCTCACTCAAATTTTTAACACAATTCAATTGACACGTTTTGTTTTACAGCAGAACGAAGTCTGTCACACAAAATATTAGACGTTTTATTGAAAGGCTGCTGAGGGCCGCACAAAGGGTGCCTGGGAGCCGAATGCGGCCCTCAGAACCGGGGTTGAGAACCACTGGTCTACATTATTTGGATGGTGTAACAGTAGGGAGCTGCAGGATCAAACGGTTACTTAATTGCAGATGATTTGGTACTGCTAGCATCTTCTCAGCAGTTTTCAGCATGCACTCGATCGGTTTTCTGCTGCGTGCGACCGAGCCGGAATGAAAATCAGCACTAAAAATACTGAGGTACTGTGCCTCTCTACAAAACCAAGCCAGTGCATGCGGCAAGTGAGCGTCAGTACACCGCAGCAGCTGGAGAAGTTAAAGTACCTTGGGGTGTTATTTACGAGTGATGGAAGGCGGAGCGCCAGGAGATGGATAAACAGATTGGTGAAGCTAACGCAGTTCTGCGTGAGCTTTATCGCTCTGTGGACAAAACGGGAGCTTTCAAACACTGCAAAGCTGTCAGTTTTATATCGGTCTTTGTTCCGATCCTTACCTATGGCTATGGTCATGAATCTTGGGTCATGACCAAAATAATATTAACTCAGGTGCAAGCACCAAAGATTGGAAAAGATGGGAGCCCACGGTGTGACAAAGGGGCGTACCGCGTTTAGATTGCGCCCGGGGCAAGAAACAAATTTGCCGCCTCCATATTTGAACCTCAGGTATTTTGGAAGTAAATGTATTGCACTGAATAAAAAACCTGCGACATTGTTGCGACTTTTCGGCGCCTCCAAGAGATTCGGTGCCCTGGGCATTGAGCCCCCCTCGTTACGCCCCTGGTGTGACACTTCGCGACAAAGTGCACAGCTGTGAAATTCGCAGAGCCCTGAATGTCGAACCCTTCCCCTATTTGAGAGAACACAACCAAAGTTAGTTGGGCCATGTATCCAGAATGCCCAACGAAAGACTGGTGAGGCAAGCCCTGCTGGCTAAACCCATGGGAAAGGGACCCAGACGTCGTCCAAGGCCTAGATGGAGTGACTGCATCTCCGACATTGCTTGGTCCCGTCTTGGTGTGGAGCCAGCAAAACTAGATGAAATTGCAATTGATCGTGAGGTATTCCAAGTTCTCCTACGGATGTTGCCCCCGCAACCCTCCCTAGTGGAAAAGCAGGCATGAAAATGAATGAAATGAATATTTACGTTACTTTATTCACCGGCGTTTAAAAGTGCTCAGTTAGCGAGAGAACAAGTTCCTTACAGGGCCAGAATTGATTAATACGAACGTAGAGACGGCTAAGAATGATTTGCCTATAATTCATGATACCTTTCGCAGGAAATAAGATGCAAAATTAAGTTCAGGTACCGCTATTGTTGCGCAAACGTCATAATGCGGCCCGCGGGTTACCTTGTAAGTTCTCATGTGGCCCACAGAGCAATTTGAGTTTGAGACCCCTGCTTTAGAGGAATCAGCAAACTTGCGCATATCTGTATTCAAGTAACTTCACTCCACAAGTGAAAGAAGCAAGGAATCAATCACAAACTTTAATAGGAAATCGATTTCACGTAACACTACGCATCGTCAGTCCTATCATCTTATTCAAATAGAATAAATCATCCACTGTGATTCTATTTGAATAAGATGACAGGACTAACGATGCGTAGTGTTACGTGAAATCGATTTCCTATAAAAAATTTGTGACTGATTCCTTGCTTCTTTCACTTGTGGAGTGAAGTTACTTCATCACAATGGATGATTTAATAAAAAAAGTATTCGAATCGAATGTACTTTTTAAATACTGTAGCCGAAATTTGATCAGCCCTCTTAATTTTGTTTGATTTGTTGAAAAACGCCGTTTGGATTCCTTGCACGATTAACAATAATTTTGAGTTGGAGGCTTCATTGCTCCAGTAAACCCCAGCAGTGAATCCTTGGCCATTCAGTGACCCTATTCGACCCCTTGACTATTTATCGACCCCTTGGGTGGTCCAATTGACCCCTGGGGGTCGATATCGAACACTTTGAGAACCACCGGTATAGACGGTGGGCCATGGACCCTCTGTTTATTAATTAGGCCACATGCTTGGAAAGATTGTGAATCCCTGGCTTAGATCCGTGGCAACGTGCAAACAAACTGTTTGTGTGGCGACATGCAAACTGAACTCTAACTCTCCCTTCATAGTAGCATTCACAGTAGTGCTCGGGAAACATTTTCTTAACAGTTTCCGTAAAAATTTCACCAAAAATAAACTTGATAAACGCTTCAAACGTTCAAGCCAATCTGATTTTCTGCGTTTGTTTTCATTTGGTGTAACAGGATTTTCGGTTAAAGTTTTGTTGTTATTTTTGGCGCTGTGGACGTGCTTTTGGGTCCTTCGGTCGATTTTACTGTTGTTGAAATCACGTTGTGACGCAACCAACTTGCACCAATCAGGCTAACGTGTATTGCAAAATTGTCGTAAAATAAATCAAATCATCATCACAAGCGACTAAACCAGCTGTGTCCAACGAAAATTGCTTACTGACCCAAATATTGTGTCACTTTCTTAACCAGGGCCGCACATTGAGTGACATATTAATGAGGGCCGTACATTGAACGACTTACATTGATCTTAGCAAACTAAATTTCTCTAGCTTTCGAATCCTAACTGCAATGGTAACGACTGTTTGGCACCTTTAACCACTCCGTTAAGTGTGATTGTATAGGCAAATTTAGTTCCAATGGAACAAGGGTAGAAACAAAAAAGCTGGTAATAAGTCTTGCACCGAGGTGTGAGTGGGCATAAGGAAATCTCCAGCCATGCAGTACAGACGTGAAAAGTGGCACTGAGAACTACCTGCATCAAAAATGTCAAATTCAAGATTATCAAAAAAGGACAAGTTGTCAAGATGTAGGCTACTTATACTACAGCGAAAACATAAAAAGGGCCGCACAAACCTTTGACTGGGCTGCATGCGGCCCGTGGGTTGGACACAGCTGGACTAAACGAAGACACATTCGTAGCAATTAAAATGTTCATTTGACATATTTTTCAAATCCTTGTAAGCAGGGGTGAGGAGTGGGTGTTGGATTCCTTAAAACACGAGGAGTCAGAGTCGGACTTTTTTATCCGACTCCGAAATCATTTTTTACACCGCACTCTTATCCTAATTCGTGCCTGTTGAAATGGTACAATCTTTCGAAACTTTTATTGAAGCAGAGAATTCTTGCTGTGTACCACGATTTCCATTGATTGCTGGTTGCTACAAAAATTGTTGACAACCAAACTTCATTCACGTTATGTTAAGGAGTCGGAGTCGGAAATTTTGGAAAGGTCGGAGTCGGACATTTCACCTCCGACAACCTTGCTTGTAAGCAATGACCGTGATGTGAGATTTCAGAAATCTGCAATACTTAACATCCTATGCAGGTGATGCACTTTAGTCGTCTGGGGTAGAAATTTCCATCTCTGATTACGTCACCGAAGGATGGATGTGTTGTTATGAACTTGCGCTGAGATTCAAATAATTAACTGCGACAGCGATCGTCCATAGAAGCGTCTACCATGCTGACAGACAGACACAGAGCTCTCACATTAAGTTTCTGCTTGAGCAAAACAACTATCTGCACACTTATGAATTTTTTTGTATTACCATCCTATTCCATGCACATACGACTCAAGTGTAAAAACCGCAGAAAACATTTTCATTTCAACAGACAATTTGCTGCCAGCGAGCGAAACGCCGTGTGCGGCAGCAAGAAGCATGGTGCTAAATCTGGTCTCGATCTATGAATGCATAGACGTGCTTTTGCACAGTTGCTACTTGCCAAGTAGTGCTAAGCTAGTGTACATGGCCCAGCAACTAATCGCTGATTGTAGTTTAAAAGTTTCGTTTTTGCACCATGTCAGCCAGGACAATAAATGAACTTTCAAAGTATAAGGCATTGTCAAAACACATTACTGAACCACCTTCTTTTTCTCAATCGGCATAACATAAACTGTTATCTTTGCACTTCAAGACCGAAGAAAAAGTACCTCTCTGTGCGTAAACAAGTCAGTGTTAACAAATGTTATCCGCCAAAGACTTTATTTAAAAAAATATTGACATAAATAATACTTTTTAAAACCCAAAAAGATCTTCAGAACAAAAAGTCAAAAATATACTTATTTTTGCAAAAATTTCCCCTCTGATGAACCCGATGTCTATGCGCTGGTCGTGGACGCTGTCTATCTATGTAAACTTATTTTCACGAAATCCAGGCAAATTGAAATCAACGCTAACACCGCAACAATGTGGGCAAAATAAATAAAACCTAGTTGCTTGGCAACTTCAAGCTTACCTTTAAAATGACTGCCAATTCACGAGACAGAAGCATAGTATTTGTATGGACACCACAATGGCCTGGTGAAGAGGCGCAATTTACTTCAACACAGCGCGTAATGGCATTCGCGGTCATTCGGGCAGATTTAATACTGACTTTAGGCTCTTAGCAACTGGGAAACTACAGACCTAATAGACTCGCCGAATGCAGAGTTCCTTCGAATTTTGAATATAAATTTCCAGACTTTTTCAAGACCTTTTCCAGACTTAACGTTTCCGTGTGACCTACCCAGGTCAAATACAGGCACTATAAAATTTAACACGATATAAGTAAACTTACATCAATCTTGAATAAAATGTTATGAAAGTGTGTCAAAAGATCAAGTCAAGAAAATTTTTTTTTTCTATACTAACGATACTAACGGACTAAAAATATTTTTTCAAGACTTTTCCACACTGGAAAATAACCAAAATTTTTCCATACTTTTCCAGACTGCGTAGAAACCCTGCGAATGCGTTGGTATTTGTCGCGATAAACAGTTCCTGTGTTTGAAATGAGCACGGGCAACGCAGAGCAAAAATAAAGAAATACATTTGATTTACAAGACTACTGTTAGGCTGACGATGCCTGAAGTCATCATTGCTTCGTAGGCACAAAAATTTCCTGCAAGAGCTCACGAAGTAACATTCTCGGGTCCGACAGGAATGACGAGTTGGAACAAAGAAATATTGCTCAGGATGCGGGTCCTGCGCAGGCATGCCTCTGTTCACAGCTCAGGAACAGTTGAACTATTTGGCGTCAGGACAACTGCCAAGCGAACAACTGCCTACAATGCCGCTAAGAGAACTGCCAACCGGAGAATTTAGGTTTACGGTTTATTATGTTCAAGTGTCCTGCTAGGCAGTTGTTCGGTTGGCAGTTGTCCTAGAACGGCACTGTTTCTATGGCGCTGGTCAAAGGGAGATGGAAACCCGAAGAGCACTCGTGCCACCCTGATTCTAAGTATAACGCAATTATAACATAAAATTTCCTTTTGTATTACACTGTATATAGAAATTTCACATTAAAGCTAAATTTTTTCCGACGCATAAATATGAAATACATCAATTTGCACGTTTAGTCACCAGCTAACGATTGCCATTTTAACCTGCACACTACATTTACTTCAATACTGCTGCTGCAATCAATTAACAGATGCTTACCATGGACAGTAATGATCCATTTTCAGAACACACCGTTGAACTACAGAGCAGTAGTGGCATCGGTCTGGCTTCACGTACAACGTAATGGGACAATAGCGAATGCCTAAAAACAGACAAAATCCAGAACTGATCGATTAAAACATACTCACGACCTACGCAGCAAAGGCCAATTAAAACAGAACATCCATAACTCACATATGCAAGGCAGATGCACAAATACAGTAATGCTGTGAGCTATTTAACTAAGGTGCTTGGAAATAAGAAAACATGTGCTAAATGTCTCACTCAAACCTGCATACTAATCTTGGCAACGCAAGATTGCTGGCTCAAAGCGAGAGGAGGTATGATAATAAAATGGCTGACTACAATATAACTTTAATTTCAGGTGAGATGAAGAGAGAAGATAGCACAGGGCGGAAGAGAGAAATCATCAATATTTTGATGTATACGAACGGGGGGGAGCTTACACAACTTCAAACAGGAGAAAGGCAGAACATTATAACACAATTCTTCAACCTGGGTATATTTTTAATGCTTTCTTTGTTGATATATGAACATTAGCCATATCATGGGTGAATCATACTTTCGTTCGATTTTCAGGAAGATTGGATTATCCAGTCGTGTCAAGATGCGGCATTAACAATTACAACTTACCACCACTAGGTGTCCTGGTCTCAAGCGGAAGAGTTTTAACAAACTCCTTCAGTAAGCCCTGCTTTTCTTCCTCCTGCAATAAGCTCATTTGCTGCTGCAGTTCTTCAGGAATTTTATACTGTCAAGAAACGTACAGTCAAAACAGAAGTACCTAAAACTGGCTAATGGTACAGAACATGTGCCTTCTACCGTAAATTGGTAAACTTGGCTCAATACCCAACGGCTTGAAAAAGTATGTGTGATTTTTCAAGCCTCATGCTCAGCATTAATGGGTGGGTGCACAGGAGAGTTTTACACATGGTGCTGCCAATGGCTTGTCATAAGGGAACAACCGTCGACCATTACCCTAGACAGTGCCAAACATATCCAGAACTTGCACCTGCAACTCACATCCACAACTCGCACCTGTCAGTTTTGTAATCACTTGCCAGCAAGCATGAGTTTCAAGTGGCAAGAGATATGGCAAACGGGAGTACAACTCGGTTAAACCTGAAAATGTGGACAAAGTAATGTTTTTAAAATGTCACTTGAAAGCAATTGGCTATGGTTCTGTTGCAACCTCTCAGTCGGCGCAGCATTGAATGTGCAATTCACCATGAACAGATGTGCGCAAACAATGGCACCCATATGCTGGGTTTATTTTTTCGATCATAGACCAAATTGTTTTTGAAATGACTGAAAAAAAATTAAGTCAGTTCGGTCAAATGTCTGAAAAAGTAGGTTGGTAAATACTATTACAGCGAGTTTTACTACAGTTGTGGGACAAATGACCGAAATGTCTCTGTAAAAAATTAAACCCAGCCCATATGTACATGGTGTGTTGTGAACAAGCAATGATAGAGTGATCACCGCATGTGATCTCTATTGTTGCTTGCTGCCACAGGGTGAAGCTTTGCACACTTGCCACTGGTGCTCTCCGATCGCAACAATTAGATAAATTTGTATGATAAAAAAATGGCTACCAAACCGCTACAGTGAGGTGCAAAAGTGACACTTCTTGTTCTTGACTCTGATGAATAGAGGAAAAATAATGCAATAATCCAGAAGCTGAAATCCATGCTGATTGTGAGGGTGATAGGTTGGTACATACTGTAAGAAATCCTGACTAAAATACACACTTGATCATCTGGTTTATTAGTGCTTTGTACATACTAATCTATAAAAGCTTGGTGGCCTATGTAAAAAAACTTGCATTTTTATGTTACCATTCTGCCATGATGTGTGAAAATTGTCAACTCCTTTCCATTTTCAAATAAGCGTTAACTGACTTGTGACACATGCTCTGTACCTGAATGCTTCACTTGCAAGCTGCACTTTGCCATCTATTTTCTTAGGATTTCTACTTAACATTTTTGAAAAAACTCATTGATTTGGCATCATGAGAAACACTTCAGTAATACTTTTTTCAAAAATTATATCCACCACAGCATTGAGTACGCAGTATTAATGTTGTTACTTCACATTACTAAATTGGGAAATGTGTCTAACTGCCCTGGTCCCAGCCCCAGCAAAGTTCAATTAATGGGTCTGGCAAGAGCCCCAGCTAATTTTAGTGTCTTGGTTATTCACTACTAGTGACAATTACAACATTTATCTCTCCGACAACTCTCCAAAGTTAGCCAGCCATGCGGCATGCAGCCCAGGGTAAGCAAAGATAGAGCTTACAGATCACTTGTGACACACTGGCCAAAGATGTCAAGTAAGCACTATGAAATTTCTTTCCAGCACCAACAATTGAAGTAATAAGAGTGTAAAATGCAGAAAAATAATTAAGAAAAGATATAATGAAATATATCTTGCAGATAAAATAAAGAACTGTATGGTTACACGCAATTCAAACTTCTACAACCACAGAGAAACATGACTGTAATTTCAAGTTTGACAGAAACACTAACAAAATTCAATAAACAATTTGAATGCAACTTAAGTAACTTACAGCAGCGCTGGGTTCCATTACATCAGTGAAGATGGTTTGCCAGTATGCCCAAACGAACATTCCAAAGAAAAGGTGGTAAAAGATCAAATATAACACTGTAAAAGATGGAGCAATTTTATACTGGTGGACTACATTTTGCAAAAACGAAAAGCATTCTGAGCATCAACAAATACGTAATATTTCAATGACATTAGTTAACAGGTTTGGAAGTACTTACCCAAGAAAATTGAACTCTATAATGAACATTCTTTATTACAATGGTACCTGCCAACAATGGGTGGAAATGCAACTGGTTGGTACAAACCTTGCAACTTTGTCAAACAAACGTATTGCTCAATCTCAACTAACCAATTAACATGAGACAGTAATCCAGTAGAGGGCTAGGCCTGCTATTTATCAAAGCTAATTTGGAACTATACCCACGTTCTTCCCATAGAGAAAAACAGCTGATGCATTCGGTGATATTCTCAGTACCGTAGTTCTAAGCTTATGGCCCATTTGTTTTGTTCAAAATTTGTTTATTTCTAGAGTGGATTAGTCAGTATGACATGAAATAAGCTGTGTTTTTCATGAGATTGACAGCCAAGATTTGTAATTGTTAGATTTTCAGAAGAAATTTTGCTCATCTCAGAAATGTAATTGTGACCTTGTTGTGAAACAAATAAGACAAGCAAATGTCACTAAGAATTGCTACGTCTTTCAAAATCTCCCTGTGCTGTCGTTTTTGCAACACTATTGATAAGAAATGTGATTTTTTATAGAGAAACAAAAATGAATGATGCATCCAGTTTGGAATGGCTTAATATGTAAATTTTACTTTATAGTAATTAACCACAGAAGAACAGTTGCACATCATGAGTTATATAACTAGGTAGATGCACTCTTTCAACTTGGTGGAAATCCTCTGCTTCTAGAGGAAACATCAAACAACATGTCACCATGTTTCAGAGCCACCTAACGAATAAGGCCACAGCACAATGAATGCATAGCATACTCCACCAACACACCAAAAACATCAACAAGAAAGTTAGCTTTTGCAACCTGTTCTTACATAAAGCAAGTGAGCTAACATTTTTTTCCTTTAGCTTATCAAAAGGTCTAGATCAGCGTGGTCCAACTACTCTTGACTTCCAGGCCATTTTACAAAAACGTCACAATTCACAGGCCACTTCCAACAAAACGATGTATGAAACAACAGGTTCACAAGACTTAAAATTGAAAAAGGAAAATAAGTGATTGTGTCATTGGAAATACTACACAATAACAATAAGCAAATCTCATCAGTGAGATGCCAGTGGTTGAGGCTTCTCTGACAATATGTTTCTTCAACAATACCATACATTAGTGGTACAGCAAATCAGAGACTATAGCCTGCTATTTGATTTCTACCATTTCTAGATTTGACTTGCTTCATGGTAGAAAATGTACTCTCTAAATATTCAGTGCATTTTTATATAAAAATCTTTCAGTTTTTATGAAACCTGTCTTTGCTGACTAATTTCTAGAAGTTCTACCTGCGGCTCTTTGGCTTCCCCAAAGTGGCTCTCTCTCGATATGAAAATGCTTGGAATTGCATCTGATTATTATTACAATGAAGTTAGTTATGCCTACAGATGCTCGTATGAAGTCGCATGAAAAATAAAACGCTATTAACATGTTCAGTGCTAGGTTAATTCAAGTGGTTTGCTCAAAAACAGTCAGTTCGCATGTGGATTTGCGTGGGCATACCTCCAGCACCGAAAGCGCTAGAGTGCTGTTCAAATGCTCAAAAGACCCCGCAAGTCTTGTAGTTTGCAATGAAAAAAATTTTTTTTGGTACTGGGTTTCGGAATTTTTGTGAGTGACATCATAAGTGGGGTACTTTTAAGCCCCTTTGGCCCACTTCATCTGGCCCTAGGCCCAAACCGCTAGAAAGTGGTATTTCGCTCAGGTTTTTATTGGAAACTAGGCTAACATCCGAGTCTTTTGATACTTTGGATAACTGGCTGGGCTTTCGGGTTCAAAAGTTATGATCAAAGTAAATAGAAAATTATGAATCTCATAATTAGTTAGTTAATTAATTTGTTTATTTAGGTCACAACTTTTGAACCAGACACTCTAGGAAGTCGATCAAAGGCTCAAAAGACTTGGATTCTAAGTTAGTTTCCAATGATAACTTTAGCGAAATACTTCTGTTTAGTGGTAGGGCCTCAGGCCAGGTAAAATGAGTCAAAATGGCCAAAAACCTACCTCACTTATGACGTCACTCACAACAAACCCAAAATCAAAAAATTTTTTTTCATTGCAAACTCGACTTTTGAGGGTTTGAACAGCTCTCAACTGCAATCAGCGGAGGAACTATGCAGTTGATAAGACAACCAAAATATGCTTGATTTTAGCCCGATTTCCAGGTACGATATATTCGTAGCAAGCAGCCAAGGTGTTAATGTTTTGTAGCTCCTCAGTGGTCATATCTGCTGGAAGATGAAGCAGAATAGCTCTTTTGTATAAAAAGGTTCTGACTTCTTCCTAGTCTAACACTGTTAATATTATACATTATTATTAATATGTTATGTTTGTTCTATTTAAAATTGCCTACTGTAACATATACACAACAACCAATACTGAGAAAGCTTGCGGGCCTTAAAAATTCTGTCCGTGGGCCACATGTGGCCCACAGGCCTGGAGTTGGACCACACTGGTCTGGATGACACCCAGTCTTTCCTTGGCTATGTTTTGTTGACCAATCTCTTTTTTTGTATTCTCTTTCCTCTCTTCAGCATCACATGCGCATATACTCACACCATCACAGGAAGGATTATGATGAACAGAAGGCGGCTGCAGTGTTGTAAGCATCATTACCAGTGTTGCCAATTAAACGCGCAAAGTGCTATACACCAAAGTATCTCAGAAGCTTAGGTAAGTTATGTTTAAGTGTGGCTTACATTAATTTTTTAACACCATTACGTGTGGCTTACAACTACACGCGGGCAAAAATCAAATAAATATGGTAACCCCTAACAATTAAATTTTGACTGGACACATTCCAGAAAAAAACAGTTAAATCAATGAAAGTAGGCAGGACAACTGCAGGCAGCTACTTCAGAATGAACTAGTTATACCACTGGCTACGTATTAGAGGTGGCCAACTGTAAAAATAAGTGTTTATGGAGATTTTGGCTAAGACATCAGGTGAAATATTTTCGAAATGAATTAACTTAGCTTGGTACACATATGTAGAAGCTTTTTTTCATTGTGTATGTCTGAAATGACTTTCCAAAGAAATTCCAGTGTCAAATTTCTTTAGATCTACCCAAGTAGGTAGATGTTTCAAAAGTGCATTTAGAGCTGCGGTTCTCAACCTTTATTGCCCCATCACCCATTTTGTTCTCGACATGCCAGTATTGCTCCCTATGTCAAACACAAGGTAGTTTTCAAAAATATTTTAATTTACAGAAATGAACACCACATATAAGCACCATGTGCTCAGTGTGAGGCCTGTGCTTCGTGACCTTCACAAAGCTTGACAATGTTAAAGAGACACATTTGAAGCTCAACTGACACATCGGCATACCGATACATATCGGCTGATATGACGATGTTGCCAACATATCATATTGGCAATATTTGCTTATAAAAGTTGCTATGCTATTGTTCTGCAGTGCACAGAGTGTTCCGAAACCCAAGTTGCTACTTCGTCTCTGATTGATTAACACAAATTCTCTGTCCTGTTCCCGGCATGCAGCCTTCCAACTACATACACCAAGTAGTGCAGTAATATACACAGCATCTCGTACATCAGCAGCAAACATGTTAACACCTTCAGCACCCATGTACAAATATATCATACTTTGAAACCCTGCACTGAGCCACTATTTTCACGCCACTTAGCAACTCCATAACTAGCTAGTCGATTGTGCTAAAGAGCTGTTCAAATCCTCAAAGGACTCAGCACGTCTTCTAACTTGTAATGAAAAAAAAATAAGCTTTACATTTCAGGTGTTTTGTGGGTGAAGTCATAAGTGGGATATGTTACTGCCTTTTTTGCCTAGGTCAGTGATTCTTAACCTGGTGTAAATTTAGCACCCCAGGGATAAATTTCATCTTTGTAGGGGGTCAATTCACTAAATCATAAAATTATAGCAAATGCAGATTTTTATAAATTTTACAAAGTACAATATCTTGGATTATTAGGCTAATTAGTTACAGGAGAAAACAGTTCATGATTTCATTTGGAGTTTACACAAAAGCAACTCTGTCAGAAGTAAAAAGTCCTATTGTGCAATAAATTTCACTTTTTTCAAAATGGTCAGACTCTAGTGCAGTATTTCTAACCGGGGGTTCCCAGACCCCTGGGGTTCCAAAACAAAATTTTCAGGGGTCCGAAAGGTGATTTGAGTGTGGGGAATTTGTATATTCTTGACAAAAGAACTGAGATTTATGGAAGTTTGCATGTGCTATTGCTCAAAAGAACATTATCCAGCCTAATTGTTCCAGTTAACGTCATTAATGTAGCAATTCACATTATTAAATGCATTGCTATCTCTGCTTCACGCTTTGGTTACCATGCAAAAGATGGCTGGTGATGCAGTTGCAAGCACAATGTGACGTTTCAAATGTTGATGGGGTAAATATGGCACAATTTTTGTTTGATGTTATAGAACTCGGACGTTTCTGGTGTTTAACCTGAAGCAATATTACCAGCAATTGTGTACAAAAGCCCTGTCGATTCGAGTGCCCTTTACCAACAGTATATTTTTGATATGGATTTTCCTCTTTACTTCATTCGAAAAAACACTTATTGAAACCATTTGAAACTTCAAACGACTTGCTTGTGGTTCTGGCTAATTATGTGCCAAGGTATGAGTGGATACTTTCAGAGAAAGCAACAAAAAAGTCAATGGGTTTGTTTCTAATAAGCAATAATGTATGAAAGTACAACTTAGGGTTTTCTATTGTGCTATCAGCAGTCCTACATATTGTGAAAAGTTATTGAAAAAATGAGGATTATGCAAAATTGGACTGTTTTTGTGATTTCTCTGATATTTTTAACGAGGGGGTGCGAATGTAACTTCATTTTTATGAAAGTGGTCCCAGCTTCAAAAAAGGTTGGGAACCTATGCTCTAGCGCCATTTTTCTTTCTTTTCACAGCATGTTATAGACTGGACAGTGGACAGTCCTTTTTGGTCTTTTTAGTGAATGAGTCATTCATGAGCTAACAAATTACGCAGGTTTCAACATTCTCAGTTATTATGTCGAAGAAGATAACTTATCTAAAATCATACGTAGATTTCATCATAACAGATGCTGTTAAAAAACTTCAGTGTATCTTTTGCTCCTAAGTGCATGGTAATGGTTTGACAAAGCCGTTAATTTTGTAAACTCGCTTCACTCCATCCCCACACACATACATGACAACCACATTTCTTTGGAGACCAATTACGCTCAATTTCGTGCTGCAGAAACTCTGCCTACATTAGGGTTCGTTTCTGAAGACACATAAGGATTGGAAGTATCCTATCACATTGCCTTCGCAATAGCAAAAGAAAAAAACGCATACAATTTGGGAATGACTTTTCAAACCCTACACTATGGATGGATGTAATCAAAAAAAGAACAAAAGAAGAAACTTGAAAAAATGTATTTTTACCATGTATTGCACGTGGAAAGCAAGCACAAAAGTCTTACTGAGTGACTGACTGGTTGAAATTGTCCTTTTTCAAAAAAAGAAAGTTCAATATAGCTGTATATTCTTTCTTCCAAACCTTTTTTCCCTTGATTCAGTGATATGCCGGTTCATATGAAACTGTTTTCAGGATTTCAATAACCTCAGCGAACCTCTTCTTGAAAGTACTCATGCTTGCTTGTAAGAGCATTTTATTAAAGTTTCATCTCAGAGATTGACAAGTTTCGTACAAGCGCAAAAATTCATGTATTTAAGTGTAAGTTCACAACATATTTCCAGGAGACCCTGCCCAGCACCCTTATCAGAAAAGTCATGCCTTGACACACTAAACATTGTTAGGGGTAAAATCAATTTTTTTGACTTTGTTAGAGGGTAAATGAGACAAAAAAGGTTAAGAACCACTGGCCTAGGTTATCAGGCCCTGAGACCCAACTGTAAGAGAAAAGCATTCGACTCAAGTCTTTTGTGGAAACTAGGCTAAAATCCGAGTCTTTTGAGCCCTTGATTGGCTTTCTAAAGTTTCTTGTTCAAAAGTTAAGGTAAAATAACTAATATATGGGTGAAAGAATTTTTTGGGTAATTTTTATCCAAATTCTGTTTTTTTGCCATAACTTATAAGTTTTCAATCAGATATGCTAGAAAGCTAATCAAGGGCTCAAAAGACTCATATTTTATCCTAGTTTACAGAAAAAATTTGAGCGAAATACTTCCCACTTACAGTTGGGGCCCAGGGCTCAAAAGCCTCAGCCAAAAAGGCCCAATCTACCCCACTTGTGAAGTCACCCACTAAAATCCCGAAACTCAATTTTTTTTCATTGCGAACAAGACTCGCTGAGTCCTTTAAAAGTTTGAACAGTTCTCTAGCACAATTGACTAGCAAGTTACGGAGTTGCAAAGTGGTGCAAAAATATGGGATTTACATTTTACAAGGTTTCCAACACATTTCTAACCATTTTCCATACTTTTTCAATGCTAAATGGAAATACCTCAATACCACCACTTATCTTAATTTTTCCGAAATTTTACTCATAGTATACAATGCAAAAACATCTACAATTTTATCATCAGCTGAAAAGAACAAAAGTTGTATAAACAAATGGATGAGTTTGGAATTTCTGTACTTTTTCAATACTTTATGTACAATTTCCTCTCCTGACTACTGCCTTATCACTTCGGAGGGGTTTGCGTACCTCTGTGACCCCTAGAGCTATGCTGGCGGGAGCGCAAGCTCCCAGCAGGGCCACCCATGCCAGACAGGTCAAAGGATAAAGGTCTGACTAAAGTAGTCGCAGGTAGGCAGGTTCGCCAACCTGTCTTCTATGCTAGCTTGGCAGCAGGGGTTGGTGGCAGCCTCAGTCCGGGCGCCCGCCAAACTGGTCCTTGGGTTCCGGCCGGCTGAGGCAGATTTCAGCTGCTTCTGTGCTGAAATCACTAGGCACACGAATGTGCCACTGCGGGGCAGCCTGCCCT
>JGI24021J15306_10000636_pt1 | contig 28736 bp, 17 predicted proteins | sample Ectturendosymbi1_FD_15306 | JGI IMG/M metagenome (IMG submission 15306) | reverse complement strand
CACCTATCACGTCCTGCAACAGAAAAGACATTCGTTAAAAAATGGGTTTTTTATCGAACAAAATATGGGTACGCATCTTTTTGAGTCACCCTGTATTTCATTTCATGCTGAGATTGCTCTTTTAAAAATTAAATCTTTTCAAACTTGTGCTTCGCAGGGCTTCTGGCATTCTCACCCAACAAGTTTCCTGTAGAAGATCAACCATATCCAATGTCGAGTTACGTGGTGTCGTTGGAAGATATGCTCGAAATTGGAAGTGTCAACGTGAAACTTCTTGTCCTGGCTGCTGGGCACGGGTGGAGGTCTTGCGCTAAAGATGTGTTGCCTCATATCCTGCTCACAGCAGGTAATAAACTGAATTATGCTCTTTACATTTACCTTTCTATGGTAAAGTATAGCCAGGGCCTCTAGCGAGATTCAAACGGGGAACGAAAGAACGTTGGACATTCTTATACATTACGGTAAGTATCAGCATTCGCAGGGAATAGCCAGTTCAACCGTCTATTTCTAACCTTTTATCTTTTGTTAATCATTTTCTTTCATGGTGTTTGTCTGCTGCCTTCTTTTTTTAACTGTATTAGTTGTGGGGACAACATTTTTATTTTTTCAGTTTTTTAGCGGAATTCATAATCAAAACAATTTGTTGAAGTCATTTTAAAGAGCGTAAGTCTAGGTGTAACTTGGCCGTATTTAAGGTAATGAATAATAGTGCTACGTTGCGAAGAAACCCGATTTGCCCCGCAATCACCACATTGCAGCTAGCTGTACTTGAATCCGAAGGCACGCTAAATTATTGAAAAGAACAAAAACAAATGGGTAGACCAGTTCCCGTAGCACACTGCCCTGTTGTTTCACTGTCCTCAGTATACGGAAGTGACACGGTTTTCCTCCCTCCCCCTGTGTGCATGCGGTGACGACTACGATCGGGTCGTGAAGGTTGATTTTTACGGAACGTGTCTTTTGTTTGTTTGTTTCTTCAACCTACGTGGGGTCGTGGTTGACATCATGTACGAAAATGTGATTGAACGATGTGAGCTCGCACAGTAAAATTAGCAATTAAATGTTCTTTGTTAGAAGAAAGTCTTTGTTGGTTACTACCATGAGACAACTAACGAGAAAAAATCACTGGGTCAGAGTTAAATGTTAAAGGAAATCTTCCTTCAAGCTTTTAATGGCGCAATGCGGATACTGTTTCTTGAGGTGAATGACCGCTCTCAGATAGACAAGAGGTCTCTCTCGGTAGTTTACTGGAAAAATATATCTCAGTCAAACTGTCTGTCTCTACGGATTTTGATTATTTACAGGTGTCGGTTGCGTTGTTTACCCGAGATGGCCGGTTCCTGACAGCGTGCAAGAAAAGTTCTATTGTCACTTTTACTCCAACCTACAGAAAACGTCTTCAGTGTCCAGAGCTGTCTACCGAGCGAAAATGAGCACCAAACAAAGGTTGGACTTTGCGATTAATTTAAATGTTTTCTTTTTTTTGAAACCACCGCTAGTCTAGCAAGAGATTTTTTGCGGAACTGCAGTGGATTTCGAGGTTATGTTCTCTGAACACTTGAGTGTGATGAAGCTCGAATTTGGGCAATATGGCCGAGATGTTATTTTATCATGCTTCTATTTGAATCAAAAGCCTCAGATGCCTACTCAGTGAGCATAACGCATACTGACATCAAAAGAGGCCGATTTGTTGCTGCAAAGATAATTTTGTCGATAGATGTCGAGTATATAAAAGTTTTAAAAGTTGCTTGGCCATTTCAGTTGCCATTGTTGATAACATTGCTTTCAGGTATGCATTTTCTCGTTGTTTCAAAAACTGTGGTAAAAAAAAGAGATTTAAAACTACATTTCTGATAAGTATGTTGGTTTGAATCACATATAAACTAAAAAAATTGTTTAGACAAGTTCGGAAGGTTAACTAGGAAGTTGTGGTCGAACTTTCTTGAAATGACTTAGTGATATTAAATGATTAAAAAATGATTAGACCTTCCGCAACATCTCAAGGAACGTTGCGATATTTTTGCGCCGGAACTGCATTCCAGATATCCCAAATATCGACACTGGGCCGCTTTCACTGTCATCGGATGTGACGTCACGATCGATATCTCGGAGATACGCACCGCGCACATGCACCAGCACTTAAGTTCCGACGAAGCACCGGTGTTCGACATACCCTTGCCAGTTGACGAAGGTTGGTCGTAGTACTGTGTTTTTTTTCTGGCAGAATGTGTATTCACCATCACTGTTTTTATTGAAAAAAAGTTTTTCTTGAAGTCGCAGAGAGGTCGATCCTTTGCGATGCTGGCGGTCAATGAGAAACCATCCGCGCACTGGTTCCGACTGTTTTGCGACCCACCCCGCACTGCATGTGTTTCAAGCCAGGCTTCGCGCTCATACCATGGAACTTTAGTGCCAAGCCTGGTTCAACGTTGTCTGCACTAATTTTAAAAACTAACATTTGCTGTGGGATCACCAGTGGCGTAGCTATCCAGCAGGGGAAACTTGGTAGAAGGGGTCCCACTGGCCAACCGTAGGGACCCATTAGCCAATGCTCAGAAAAAAGTTGAGAAATGATAGTGGGGAATCGGGATGTGGATGTCTATAGCAAAATACGAAACCAACGGAAAAAACTCCGAAAAACGCAAAAAATCAACTAACATGAAACCAAAAGAATACTGAATATCGAAATAGAAGTCAAGTGGGGCCAGTTTTTATATTTAGCTTTGCCAGGGGGTCAGTTAGAACCCCTGCTCCTCGTCAGTTACACCACTGGTGATCAGGTTACCATTTGGTATAAATTACAAGTTTTCTTTGCTGGCTTACGTGGGCTGCGATCTTAGCGAATAAGAAATATAACAGAAACTCTTCGCCACCTCTTTACAGTGCTTTCTCCCGAAGTCCGCTACAAAGAGTTGCAGTCCTGCATGTCACGCTTGGGCGGAGCCGTTGCTCGTGAACGTGACGTAGTGAGTTTTTTGCTGGGGTTGGTGGAGGAAGCGATCGATAGATTGACATGCGACGATAACAGCGAACGCCCTGTGATATTGCTGCCGCAGCTGGTGGCTGACACCCCAGGTGAGACCACAATAAAAGTGAAAGATATCGCAATATTTATGTGGGGCAAATCGGTTGACGGCAATGAACAACAGTGTTGCAAACTGACAGTGCATATCATGAGGGCTACAGTCATCCAGAAAAGTATGACTTAACTCCACTACCCCTAAGAAAGAGTTGCTATGTGTCGCTTTGCTGATAGCGATCAGTTTTTTTGACAAGTACTGAGAATCTACACCTCAGCAAAATTGTGGCGTATATCACTTGTATTCCAAAATAAATTTCATGTTCATGAATAACCCTAAAAATATTTTTTTTCTGTTTGTAATCAATCAACAGCATAAAAAATAACTTAAAATACCTTGGCATTATACTTGATTATATATTTAATTGGAAGCCTCAGGGACAAGTTGTTAGCGATAGTTTTTAAGTCATGTAGATTTTTTTTCAAATTAAAGCACTACACAAACATTTCAGTTGTGGGATCTGTATATGTTGTTCTTTTTCATTCTTATCCAACTCCGTCAATATTTAATTGGGGAAGATCCAATAAAACCACCTTACTTACTTCAATTAGCTAGCAAAATAAAACTGTAAGAGCTCTTAATTATTTCAAAACTGAAACGAATATTCTCTATTCCAAGTAGGGCGAGGTGAGGTTGCATGAATCACGAAAGTCTACATCAAATATAGCTATATCGCAACAAATATAGCTGAACCGAATCTATTGGTTATTTCTGCTAGCCTAGACAGTCATTTCGCCACGTGCAAGATCTTAGCTAAATGGGTTGTCTTTTTATCCCCACTTTAGAACCACCCTCATTTTTGGTATGGTAAGTATAATTTTGATTTTTTTTTCATTTAGTGTCAGCTAGGTATAGCTTGTAGGGTATGTAGCTAGGTATTCTTTCTTTAGTAAGTTAACTATGTTTAACGATCCAATTAGCTTTCATTCGATGAGACATCATACAAGGAAGGTATTTGCCACTGTTTTGCCTCTTGCTCACGAGGCAGGTTCAATCAACTAATTCAACTAATCCCGTTTCGATTATAGGTAGTGCTGACTGCTTGGCAGTTGCACTGACTCCACTGGTTATCACTAACCTATAGCTTTGTTACATGTTCTCCATTTTTATTTGACAACCACGAGTCGCACGACTTTTCTCTGCTCCTCAAACAGTTCTGAGCATGGCAACTCATCGCAGTGAGACAGCCGAAACTTTTGTGTGGGATTTACCGGGACTGGTCGATAATTGGTGCGATTTTGTACTACAGTCTTCAACCTGTGGATCAACGTTAGTCTCCTGTTGGTCCACACACAGGTGCTGTTGATCTTCTTCATTTGATGGGCTTTGACTTGCAAACGATCGACTCGTCGGATCTGTCCGCCACCACTGTGGCATCGTGCGGCAGCGTGGCAAAAATGCTTGTTTTTCCGCATTGGAATCAAGACAGTCTGCTGCTGCCTGTCCACCAGGCACTGATCGGCATTCATGGTAAGAGTGTCTTTTTATCGAAGCAAAATGTGGTCTGAATATGAAATGAGTTCCGTTTCATCGTTGTTGCGATATTGTTAGCCTGCGCAGACACAATTGTAGAATCTAATGTACTTCTGTTGGTCAAAAATGTTTTCGTTGCGAAATCTTGAGGCGAACGCAGAATATTTGTTTCACATTTGTGTTCTCCTGAAAATGCAAACTACTATTTATTGGTCAATCTTCTCTCCCGATCTTATACAAAAAGATCCTAAAAACAATGAGCTCGTCTTAGAATCCTAAGAGACCAGCAGTCCAGTTCCAAGATGTAAAAAATCAGAAAAACAAGAAAGTATCAGGCGTCCGGTCTTGTGGCGCATTGCTCAAGTTTGGAGTTGGTTGAGGATGAGTTGTGAACGGTTTGAGTCCCTGTTGTAGATTTAAATGTTCAGGATGAGATACGTGAGACGTCATTTTTCTCGTCAATATGCCAAGACTGATTTAAGTTGTTGCCATTTTATGCGTTCTGTGGTGTTCGCAGATGCCTGAACCGCTTGATATCAGAGAGTCGTTCAGTTTTAGTAGAACTACATGCATGAGCTGTATTTAAGATGGTTAAATGAAGCTAAGTTTGAAAGTTGCACTAATCTCCATTGCTTCAAAACATGATTCTCATTTGACACACAGCTCTACCAGACTCTATCTTACTACCATCAGAACTAACATGTCAGTACCTAGAGACAAATTCGTAACAGTGCTTGAGTTTGGGAGCGTTCACGTATTATGTATGGATGGTTTTCATCTGTTTAACCCCCTACCCCATCTGTAAGCAACCGTAAGCATAAAATTAAGTACGCATTCGTTGACCCACACACACACACCCAAAAGGAACAAATAGCACATGTGGTTTTAGTACAGCATCGAGGTTTTTGTTTCAAACAGCGAGTATACGCGACCTGTGTTAAACCACTGTGCTGTGATGTTACAAGGTCACAAACATAACCAGCCCGACCAAAATACTGTAAGGAAATATTGATAATGTAATCATTTCAGCCACCCTTTCCCATAAGCAACCGTAAGCATTTGAAAACGCCCGCCCCCACTTGTGTTTACGTAATGTGTGAACGCTCTCTTTGCTGAAAGACGTGACGTTCACGAGAGTTATCCAAGGTTTGAGAGTCAAAGAATTAATCGTATTTCATATTTTCACTTTTTTCCCCAGAGATGTGCCCCAACACCACATGTCTTCACTCAGTTGCACTGATGTTACCCCTCACGCAAGAACAGCTTTGCTATCTCATTGACTTGGTCAGTTACTTTTTTGCTGGATCGTTATAAATGCAGTACAAACGGCTCTGACGGCGCGTTGCAAGTGTTTGCGCTTTATTGTTGGGCAGAAACGTGGTTGCCTTGAATTGTGATCGTGGTGAATTTTTTACTTTGCCTTATGCTAGTAGCGTAACGTGCAAATGTTGAGGATTTTGTGCCTGCCTGTGCACGACTGTTCTCCCGTTTGACGTGAAGTACTCACAAAAGGTGAGTCTTCAAACGAAGCCAGCTTCCCGAAAGTTTCCTTATTTAAAAGAAGACACCGTGCACTGTGCAAGTGGAAACGTAATTCAGCTGATACTGGTCATGTAGAAAATCCGCTGTTAGAAATGAACTACACGAAGTTACTTTGCTAAATATGTTCATACTTTCGCTTATGAAAACGGTATTACTATTGCAGTTAGCCATCATTTACCACACGCCCGAAGTCGAATTGCGGTCAAGCGACACAAGCGTGTGGGTTTTGTGGCAAAAGCGATGCGTGCGGCGTTTCCTGCGAGCGATCGGCATCGACAACGTTCGGGATTTGCTGGTATTCCGAAAAACGTTAACAAACAGGTTGGACATTAATTCAAAATGAGACATGCGTTTTATGTGCTGTAGGGCCTAGAAATTGCTTTATTGCATTCTGTAGTATTCCGTAACCAGTAGAACGTTCCAGACCACTTGTCCACTGTAACTCATAAAATAACGACTGAGAAAGAATTAAGTTGTTGGAAAATGACTAAGATGAAGAGCAAGTAAAATGTTAGGCATTTAGGATTCTCGAATGAAATTGACAAACAGCTGCCCCTCTTCCATAAAATGAATTCAAACCATTGGCAAAATTTTTCCCGATCTGACTGCGTTTTGATCTTGCTTTTTTAGGACGTTGCTTCTTGCGAGTGTGCAACTTCTGACTGCAGTTTCCTTAAATCGCGACCACAGCATCGTCGAACAATTGAACGTATCAACGCTGGGAAAAGTTCCACCGGTCGCTGAAGAACCGTCCTTGAAAAAATTGCATTCGTTGAAAATAATCACCCTTCCCAGAAACGAGGTATGCACCATAGCTCCACTGGCTGTGTGTTGTAGAACTGATTTTAAACAATCAGTATAGAATTTGGTAAATTTTTATAAGAACATCAATATCTTTGCTGTATTACATATTGGTATATCTTGTGAACACTGTAAACTTTACGACTCTATTCATGACTAGTCGCGCCGGCGTTTGAGGCTGAATTGCAGCGCCGCCTGCATTGTTCCCAAGAACTCCAATTTTGTGAAGAGCAGAAGGACCGTACCCCGGGAGGCATTTACAGCCATGACCCCTGGTCTTGTTTGGTGTCTTCTAATCGAGTGCTTTTTAATACTCGTACGCTACTTTGGACGGGTTCCCTGTGCAAATCCCCCTGGTGAAGCTCTGGTTACAGGGTTGAAGAACGGTCTGGTTTCATTTGAGTAGTGCTGAAAGTCAAGCCTGGCTTGTAATGTGTTCAGTCATGACAGTAGATGAGTGTTTTTTCTTGTGACTGAAGTCAGAGATGTCGGCTCCAAGGATGCTTTACGACAGTAGTTCACAGAATTTATGCCCCCACAACTTTTCGAGACACGATCTACTTCCGATTTTTATTATGCTACGTTTCCTGGGCATCGTAGCACTTTGTGAAAGAACATGACAGATATAAGAGCAGTAGCGCACGCCGAGAGTTTATGCTCTAAATTTATTGTGCAAGAGAAGCCTGAAAAACCTCACATCAAGTCACCATGCTGTGAAGCAGGGTTGCCAGGTCCAGATGGACCAAATACGCCGTATAGTTTCAAAAAATGCCGAACAAACTGAAACAGGCCAAATGCTGTTGCATTAATCAGATGTGTAGCAAATGCGCAATGTTTCTACAGCCTCAAGCCCACAAGTATTTTAAACCAAAATTTTTGGGGGCAAATATTTTGACTTTAAGCGAGCAACAGTATTTTGTTTGGGACACCGCCTCTCAGAGCACAAAATAACAAGACATGCTGAAAATTTTAGGGGCATGGGCCCACTTGGCTACGCCTTTGCCTACAGGTCGGCTTGATAACATCTCGTTGCACCCCACAACCTCAATCCCTGGTGAAATATAGGCTATGTTTCCCTGCAGATGCTGAAATATGCCTGAAGTCAACCGGCCTTGCATGGCAGTACTCCGCACTTCCGTCGCCTTCCCGAGGGCTTGCCACTGACAGGATTTCGTTTCTGAACGTGAACTGTGACATGTTGAATCATTGCAGGTCGCCAACATCGCGTCGTGGTACGCAGACGACAGTTTCACGCGCGAGGTAGCGGACCGTAAGAAGCTTGCCGAGGAACTCCACCGGATGTCAGACAAATATTCTCGCGCCCTTCGCCACGCCAAGTGGTGGCACGGCGACGTGCGAGTACCAAAACAAGTAACGGCTTTTCAGTTTTTCACATTTCGCTGTACACTAGGTGTTGTCAGGGAAAATATGCCGTACATGACCATCTTTTACTCTCAAGCTTTAGCATGCTAAAGAAAGATTCCCGATGTTTTCTCACCGGCAACTTCTCGAGATGAATCGATAATAAAGGACTTGAAACCGTGAAACCGCCCTTGTGCGCATGATTCGGTCCAGTAAAGAGTTCCAAAACGCACTAGCACTCAACTGCAGCGAACAAATTCAGACCGTACATTCTTGATAAGCCATTGCATACGAATTTACAGAACGAGCGTTTTCTTCACTTTTGAAGTTAGTTGTAACGTCCATGGTCTATTCCAATGCCATCCTACGCAGGCCGCCAACAGCCTTCATTCGCCAAGAACCGTCAGCGCTGCCACCAACGCAACGCGTCCGCTGCGGAAGGTCAAAGTTCAGTCAGGTGCCACCCCGTCTTGCTGCCGTGTGGTGATTGGTGAAAGGCGGCAACAGCCTGCCAACATGTTCGAGACATTGGAAAAGCGACAGGAAGCTCGACAGATCCTTCACCGAAGATGCGTGGATCTCGCCAAGCGGCACGCAGCTTCCGTCAGAGCCTCGTATCTCCAGTTTGCCGAATGATTTTCGAAACTTGAAAATACACTTGTTTTATGAAAACGCTTGCACGCAGCAAAGCTATTGCGTGGGTCGCGTTTGAACGCTCTGCACCAGGGATGCACAAACTTTTCGCTTTGCCGGCCGCACTGCGTCTATTTTCATGAGTTAAGGCCACCAGTGGGTTAAAGATACGTTTTAATTTTTTTGCAATGCATCTGTTCTGCTTCCACACGTCTCTGTTTGGGGCCGTCTCCATACGGTAGACACAAAGTTTTTTTAATGCAGGGCTGCCATAAGTTATATATATTTTCAAGTAGGTCGCAGGTTGTGCATCCCTGCTCTGAACCTTAGCCTGCCGCTTCATCCACGTGACACACGTAACATATAAGTACAGTAGCATTCGTTGATGCTACGTGATGCTGTCCTAACTAACTGACGAGAGAAGGAAGTAAAACTGCTCGAGAGGAAAAGGAGATTACTAGCGTTGTTTCCATTGCAACACACAAAAACCGCAACATTTCCTGCAAAAAGTTTACTTCGTCGACAATAGTCTCAAAACAGTCATTGCCTAAGCAAGGTAATTTTATCGGCAGCCAGATGCGGCAAGACGCAGTAAAAACAGCTTGCAGGCCGCGGGGCCGATCGCACGAACCCCAAACTCGTGCTTTTTCCTTGGTGAGTAGCAGCGCACGTGCCCGTGTACCAGTATCACACGAGGCAAACAACTGTTGTCAGTGCCAGAGCAACGACGATGCACGGCCCAGCGTTCAACTTGCTCAGTTAACGAAACAGACGATACCTCCGCGGAAGTTTCCCGTCGGAGCTAGCCAGCGCAACCTGCACGTCATCGAAGGCGGGCAAACCTCGCAGATTACCCAGCGCAGCCATCGATGGCTTGCCGGAAAGCATGTGACGAGATATCCGTACGATGTCGTTATTGGAAACACTGTCTGCAAACAGAAAATCGCGCGCTTCGTTTAATCTGATAAACGATTTACGTTTTGTTTGGAGAAAAGCAAACGCAGTGGCAACGCTTCTTGCGATTTTAAATGATTTTTTGCAATAGTACTACAAATGCTTTTGAACGGTCCGGTGAAACCTACCAATCATTTGGCACAGTTCTTGCGGTGATTTTCGGTGACCGGTACTCAACACTTGCCGACCGACGTCTTCGAAAATGATCGGCCTGGCTTCGAGATTCATCATCAGCATTGACTGCAGTTGCTTCTTCGCGCGGCTCAGCTCAATCTTAACACAAACTTCCGTTTCAGACATACCCGCCATCATGCAACAACTTGTATTTTTTGGAAATGGATTTGCATTTATACTCGATGCACTCCTTGTTAAGTCAAAGGCGACCCGTGAAACTTGCCCTCATCTGTCACACGTGAAACACGTTTTCGGGACTGATATGGATGCAATACATTTTGCGGCTGTTGAAATTGTACAAATACTGACCTTTCGTTGGCTTTGAAACTGTGCACCTCCTCTTAGTATTGTTTGCTCATTTGTTTCCTTTTTGTATTAATTAGAAAATTTTGTATTTACCTAATGTATTACAGCGTACATGCGGTTCGAATGATCTGGTGAAACGTGCGCAAACGACATGTCCTTTCGCTGAAAATTTTCAATAGGTAGATTTAGCATTTTCCGGTTGTGGTAATTATTAAAACTACGTCTGTTCTGGCCCCAAATGAACAGCTACACATTGAAAATAAAACATGAAAGAAAACCTCGTCAACTCCTTGTGTCAATTTCACAAATTCTTGAGTTATGACGTGAACACACTCCCGCAGTTGTGAAGGGTGCGCGCTGCCTTGTATGCAGAAAAACCCACCATCTTCATAGCTGTGGTGGAAGGCGGTTGCCGCGTACATCCAGTGGTATCTAATAAAAAAGGTGGTTAATACAAGGCTTCCCGAAGCGACATGAGAATTAGTAATACCGTTGAATTGCACTATAACGTCACGTCGTGGGACCAGAGAAAAAGCGTCTTTGTAGACGATTTCTACTGTATTTCACCAGGCAAATAGGTCGTTAGCTGCGCTTTCGATTCTTATTTCGCAGAATAACTCCCACGTTATTGCACGTATTGCGCTTTATGATCGAGGAACAAGAATTTGGGTTATGATTTTTTATAAATTAGTTTGGGTTTCTTTGAAGCAGTTGCAGGTCTCGGTCTCGACATTTTTGGTCAAATGCTCAGTCATTCATCTTTACTTTTACTAAGGAATGGAATTTCGTTTTCAGCCCTGACGAAGCTAGTTGCATCAACTATCGAAACGTTGTCAAGTTTTTAACGTGTTTCTGTTTCTACCACCAGTAGAGCCTGAAAAAGTTTTGTTCATTGAAGCCCTGGCGTCTCCAAAGCAGAAAAACGCCTATTTTTAGTTCGATTAGCCAAATTTAACTGAATAAGACGGTAAAGTCTCATCTATAGTGAAAAGAAGATGCCAAGTGTACTGCATTCTACCTTCAAATTAATTGAGTACATTCCTTTGAGGTGGACTGTAGTTCACCCACCCCTGGAGTAGAGAATAGCGCCAACAGAAACTGCCTTGCTTAAATACCAGTCTCATCTCCCTCGTCAACCAACAGCACGTCAGATGCATGCAATTATGTTGTTAGTGTTTTGCTAAAATTTCAACGTGTTGAAACCTAACTTCACACTAATGGTACTCCGCAGTGCACGCGTTACAAAAGAAAATCCTTGCAATGATAACGAAACCTATCGTATCAATTACCTGTTCAGAACATTAGTGTACAGTCGTGAAAACATTCCCTTTCCAGGCCCACCCGCAGAAAATGATCCGCCGCCACCCATCAGCATATTCAGGACGGCAAACGGTACGAAGTCTTCATGCTGAAACAAAATTAAGCATCTTGAGATCCTAGCAGATACACAAGTCTGACGGAATCGACGAGCACACCCTGCTTGAGTTGAAACAACCTCCAACTCAAACTGGTCTTCCTATAGGATCTTGCGAAAACAAAATATTACGGTGGCAAATGCAACATCGGAAACTTACTTCAACGCAGTCGGCAATACTTAGAAAAGTGTGAGCAAAGAAGATTTCGGTCGACTGACTTTGGTACAGCGACCACGGTCAAAAAGAATTTAGTGAGCTTAGACAAGCATTCACACATAAGATTTGTTATGGTCAACCCAAACTTTCATAACCTGTAGAAGACAATTGCTGTTATCGTGAAGCGCATTTCCCACCATTCCATCTAAACCGAAGACGCATTTGGCTGAATCAGACCCAACAGCTAATTTTCTAAAGCACCTGAACAAACGCAACCTCTCCAAACGATATACCGTCGTCAAGCATCGAAAACAAAACAACATCTCCCTTGGCAAGACCACTGCGTTCTGTATGATGAAATTCGAATTTAAACATCACTGGATCTTGTTACGGCAGCACACGTTACCAGGGTGATGCATTACATTGAACCGAGAAATAACATTCACGCACATACCGTAAAACTGACGCCTTGCATCCCAACGGAAACGTGAGCAAGTTCTGGCAAGGGCACGACGCTCAAAGACAAATCGAAACTTTTTTCCACTCTCACTTCACCGCCGACGTACTGAGCAAGTGATTCGTCGCGCATTACAGGACCGTCCAGCGACCAAGAAGGCGACTTCGCGGATGCTGGGATGGAAACAATAAAGGAGATTGTATGTTTAAAGTGTCGTACTGAACTGGGGTAGTGAATAAATAAGATGAAAGAACACTAAACGCATATGTTTGTGTGGGGGCCGACTTTTATCAGCACATCTAACGCGTCACCGTAAAAAAAGATTTATTTTCGTGCCCGATTTTCCTTCGGGGAGAGTCACGGGGGCAGCAGCCCTAGGAGGACTCGAAATACATCACGATCAAAACAGCAATCTCAGACTTTTTTTTCGCTGAGACATTTCGGTCATTTTTTGCTGAGACATAGTAGTATTGAAACCCGCCGTAACACTATTCATTAGTCTGTATTTCTGACCGAATGGATTTAATTTTTTCGGTCTGTGACGAGAAAAAATTAGATCTCAGATAGTTCTGCTGGCTCCAGACCAAGCAAAGTCGAAGATTTATTCACTCCACCTGGTCCTTGGACGATCTTTGGACCGCTTTCCCGTGGGTCAGCCACCCATGACTTGCCGCGCCAATCTTTCATGGGACGTTCTGGACGCGTGGTCGAACTAAAGTAGCTGAGGTCTCTCGATTAGTAGAAGCGGCTCGATATTCAGGGCTTCACGAATTTTATAGCTGCAGACTTTTTCACCAACTATTACACCGTGTAAACTCTTCGCAAAAATCCCATCTCTGCTGCTTGCACTTGGGATGGTATTCTTTCAGTCATTTCCCAAGATTCGTGACCACAGGTATGGATCGGTACAGACGCAGACCGATTTCAAAACTGACAGCTTTGCGATGTTTAAAAGCTCCGTTTCGTCACCACAGAACGATAAAGCTCACGCAGAACTGTGTTTGCTTTCCCACTCTACATATCAATCTCCTTGTTCCGCCTTTCGTCACTCATGAACACCACCCCAAGGCACTTCAACTTCCCACCTGCTTCAGTGTTTTGCCGCTCACTTGAAGCATACACTGCAGTCAGCGCATACAAACAACACGTTCACACTTTCAGCGAGATCGAGCGAATTTGCGTTAAGACAACGATAAATATATTCTACTGCATTCATCACGGGCAGCAGAGATAAAACGCGTTTTTTTCCTCTTACAAGCAAGCCAGCAACTTAACCGTCGAGCACGGTTTCCACGATGACAACCGTGTCGCCGCCAAACTGTTTGAATGTTAAAAACGATAAAAGCTTGACACTACAGGAAAACGCGGTAATACTTTCGACAATAACAAATAGTAAGGGATTTCGCTCCATTTAAAATATATTTATCCGCTGAAGTAAAAATTCCTTTACCAACACACTTCACGTCTATTTTGGTGTATCGCGCCAATATTAGATACACATCAGAGTTTTAACAGACGCACCTGACACATACTTCTCGCTGAACCTGCACAGTTCATCGTGGTCGACGCCGACACCGGCTACGACCATTCTTGATGGCACGTAGTAACTACGTAAAAACGTTTGCAAGACTTTCTCATTGATTTGATCCAAACTTTCCAGCTGTGGAAACCGCGGTAATCCCACTGTATTTCCGCGAAACGCGGCCTGAAAACCAGGACAAACAAGAAATTAAAGCCTGCCATTAAGCGATCCTCTTCGGTACAAACGTTGAAGATGTCCAGTGGCATGGTGCATAGACGTCTACGAGGGAATGGCAAATCGGGCACTTGTAATGGTTAAAGTAAAGCAATACGTTAGTTTTGAAATGCTGATGTTGTGTCTCACCATTGCTTATTTCAAACACTTCAATTACTCACCACAACAGCTCATTCGGCGATACACAGCCATGGAGTTCTAAACAGTTTTCCCAATGTCATACAGTTCGCTTTTTAAACGGCCTGAATGACTGCGGATGCTCACCACTCATGTACGCTATGTTAACGCCGGATCGTTTGGCCATTGAAGGGTACGACCATTGTCTGGACCAGATTTTCCCGACCCGTGTTCCGCGAAATTTTCAAAACTAAGGACTTTGTTGAATCCATTGTATACGACAAAGGCATTTCTATTAGTTACGTTTCAATCGTTAGATTTGGTGTGCAGCGTGAAGAAAACTGAGTAGCTAAGTGTGCCACAATCACAACGAAGTTGGGAACCACTGGTCTACAGTCTAGACCAGTGCTCTTTAACCGTTCTTTCTGTGCTACCACTTTGACGATTTCTCAAGAACGTATTTAATGACTTGCGATTTGCAACTCATCTAACAAACTACGATCAGGGTTTCTCAACCTTGTTTCTCTCACTTTCAAAATATTGCATGAACCACCATAATTCACCACGTGACTACACTGAACAAAAAAGTTTTGCAAGAAAAGATTCCCAGACCCCCACGTCATAAATTAACGCCTCGACAAGTTATCGAAATTTTATAAGAACCCAAAATATTGCTTCTGGTTGTGCTAGTTTCACGTAAACCCTTGGTACATCATTTCGCAGTTGTTTATCCTAGTAAATCGTCTGGTAGACAGATTGGTGTACCTCATACTGGGTTGAACAACAGTACAGCACTGGTCGACTTCTTGTAGGTGACGTAATACTGTAGTTATTTCAATGACCTTATTCGATAAAATTCTGCAGCTTGTTTGCTGCTGCCATTGAGAAAATTGGGTTCTTTAAAAAAGATAAATTTTACTGGTTTTGCTTGTGCAGCAGATCAAAGTTAGCACTAGACAACTAAGTTATCAGCAAACACGTTTTCAGTTTGGTATTACTCATGTTGTTACAAACTTAAGCAAGATGAGTGGGAGTTAGTTCACTATGGTGCAGTGACAGTTAGTTCACTATGATACTGCTTTCTGCAAAACATACCTGACATGTTGTCAGAAGTTGTACAAAATGGCAGGCCACTGCTCAGTGTGGCATTATTGGCCAAATTTTTAATGGATCAGACTTCCGCAAAGTGACTTTGCACGAAACTTTCTGTCGATGGAAAAGAGTACGAACTTCAAGAGTGAATTTTTACGAATACGTATGAGTGTTTCTCAACCTTTTTTGCCGATTGTGAGCGCATTGTGACGTTTAAATGTTTACGGCGCAATTATGGCGAAATTTTTGTTTGATGCTACGGAACTCGAAAATTTCTGGTGTTCAACCAGGCATAGTTACCAGAAATTGAGTATAAAAGACCTGTCTGTTATAGTGCCCTTAACAACAACATATTTGTGCGAATGTGGGTGTTCCTCTACTTCATATGAAAACAAGTTGCGCGTGACTCAAAGTATCTGTGTGCCAAGGCATGAGCGGATAATTTCAGAAAATCAGCAACAAAAATTCACTGGGTTTGTTTCCAATGAGCAGTAAGGTATGAAAGTTAAACAGTAATGTCAGTAGGCCTACGTATTACGAGTAGTAATTTAAAAAATGAAGATACTGCGAAATCGGGCTGTTTTTGTGGTTTCTACGCTTTTTTTAAACGAGGGGGTGCGAATGCCACTTAGTTTTTATAACGGGTGCCAGCTTCAAAAAAGATTGGTAACCTGTGCTCTAAAGCTTTGGTCTCCAAACTTTTTTGTCCGAGGGCCACATTACCTATTACACCACAGTTCAAGGGCCGGACATACTACATAATGTGATTGTTTCAGGATGCTGTATGTATTCGATTGATAGCCGTCCTTGATTGTGAACGGCCCTTGATTGTAAGCCGCACGAAATGGTGCTAAAAAGTCAATGTAAGCCTCTCTCGAACGCAGATTACCAAAGCCTCTGAGATACTTTCGGCGCGTTTCGCCTTCACGTTTTTGGCAACCCTGGCAATGATGGTCACACCGCTACAACTGCCTTGTGTTCATCATAATCTCTCCTGTGACGGATGTGCACGTGATGTTGAAGAGAACAGAATGGGAAAAGAGAGTTTGGTCGAAAAAACGTAGCCAAAGAGAGATAGAGCGTCATCTATACCTTTCGATAAGGAACGAACTAAAAAAATTTATGTCACCCTTGATTTTACCATGTCCAATACTGATCAAAATACGTGATCGTTCTTCCGTCCACATGTTCCAATGGTCTTGCACGTTTCCTACTTATCGAAACACTTAAGTGGATTTCATTTCTGGTAAAGTTTCTGCAGACGCCCATGATAATGAAACATTAACAACGTAACCAGCTGTCCGTGACTGCGTAGAACTTTCTCAGCAGGCGAAAAACCATTACTTGCGTAATGGCACTAAAGTTCCGCAACTCCAAATCAATACTTTACCACTTTTGGAATACTAAAACCGGTACTATAACGATGCACTAAGTGAAGCAAAAACGCAGCCTTTAAATTTGACAAAACCAGCTCGACAAAACATACACCTTTATCACGTTGAAAAGACAGAATCAATGAACGTTTTATGAACTGCCAATTCATTCCATTAGAAAATTTGAAAGCTATAACCGCTCGCCCACGGAAAGTAACAGATTACAGCCTAGGACAAAAACGAAAAAAGTGAAGCTGTTTGGCATGAAACCACGTTTAACACATGAAAATGCTAATTTGTTCGAAATAGCGGCTAAAAACTCAGATTTTTCATGATTTTGCCAGATCTGCGCAGCAACACAGCGTACATGGCTATATATAGGTTTTGTGGGTGGCAGATCATGAAAACGAACACTTTTATGATTCTCCGGTAGAGCGGTGGCGACATAATGCGGTCGGTGATTACGGTATGTTCAAAATGGCTGTCAAATTTACAAGGTTTAAAGGAAATTTCACATGGACGTACAGGATCATTTGTAATAAATTATTATTGGTCCTTCCGTATAAAAAAACAACAACTGAAGACCTGCGTACAAGCATCAGTAATGCAGTTCTCTGACTCTGAGGAAGGGCCAAATAAAGATGTTGGCAGACGGCTTCCGAAAATTTTCAATTACGAAGTACTTTGTAGTATTTCAGTTTATGGTGTTGTTTTCTGTCGGGGAGAGCCATGTAAGCCTGTCTTTTAGTAGGCTGCGGTGAGCCTGCAGGTTAGTGGGCCGCGATATGTCTGTAGTTTTTAGATAGACCCAAAGTTTGCTACCAGCAGGTTAATTTGGCAACTGCAGATGAGACGTAACATTACTACATAATGCTCAAAACGCCAACCTCATGAATGAGTTCGGTCATCATGGGCTCAGGATCAGGTTTTTTGTCAAGCATATCCAGCTCGTATTTGATACTCTCTTGAGCAAGTTCAATTTCCGATTCTGGTAACAGTGGTTGGTAAACGACTTCTGCCAGAAGTTCCATTAAATCCTCTAGCTTATTTCTATCTATGCTGGCAGCGTAAATCGTCGTGTCCCTGAAACGCGAGACATATATGCAGCAACTTCAGACACAACATTTGTTCAAACCAGGGGTCTCCAAACTATGGCCCGTGGGCCAAATGCGGCCCATGAAGACATTTAGTAAATAATGAAAAAAATATATTTACAAAAAATTTGTTGATTTGGCAGAATGTAACATATCCAAAACAATCACATTACATAAGACGTCCGGCCCTAGAACTGTTGTGTAACAGCTTGTGTGTCCCTTGGACAAAAAAGTTTGGAGACCTCTGGCTTAAAACCAAAATGCAGCTGACCCACATTTTTGCAACTTTGCACAAGACTGCAGCAACCGTGTGAAGTGTATAACACACCTGGAAGACTGACAGTCACATATACCCCCAAGTTTCTCAATCGCCTGCAGTATATCATCACGAGTTTTGTACTTGGAACATCCTGAATAGCCCATTTTCTCCAGGAAATGGCTTACTCCACTGGGATATGACACTTCATGTCTTGAGCCAGCATTGACCAATACTGCGATAAAAAAAACATAATTACGCAATGCACTAATTGAATGATATGCTCATCAGCTTTACAGGTGTGCTGCAGAACATGCCAAAGATAGTGCTGACAACACAATATCACTTAACAGATGCATCTTCATGCAGAAATGTAAGGACATACCAAGAACAAATCTTGGTTCTGTTAAATACCTACACATGTTGGTGCAATTGCATGTTAAACAGTATATGCCTCAGATACATGTGCTTCATGAAGCACATGGCAGTGAAATGCAAGGCACCTGGCATATGGTAACATTTTCACAGTGTTGGTCCATTAAAATAATGTTTCTTCAGGTCAGTATGGCAAGAAACATTTTGAAACAAAGAACATGCATGTATGTAATCTCCTTTCACAAGTCATAAGGTCGCTAAAACTTTCTGATAATGATTAGACACTAATTACATTTTTGATGGATTTAATAACATCTAAGCCAAGTCAATCTACGTGCATCTCAAAAGCTTTCCCACTCTGCTTATCAGATAGCAATTCGTTGCTATAACAAAATTGTCATTTGTATGACATCCAATAATGCAGTCTCATCACATATTACTGTAGAACTGATCTGAACATATCTTGAATTAATAAAAAATAAGTACAACTTCAAAAATTTGAATAAACATGTGCACAATATCAAACAAGCAACTGTACTAACTACACATTTTTATCACGTTTCCAAAACCTGCATAAATCGTTGTTCATAAAAATATAAAAACTGTCAGTGATACCAATAAGGTGTCATAAGCACCAATGTGGAGCATTAATTGTGGTGAATACACGACACAGTTTGCAGGAAAATGAGCTTCAACAAGCTGTAAGGAACAGTCATCTACAAAGAGCAAATTGCTCCACAAAAAGTTTCTTTTTTAAGTGTTGTGTGTAAATTACCTACACTAGCAAACTACAAGGAAAAACTTTTCCTATCAAAATAGTGAGTGCATTTACAAAAGTTTGCAAATAGTACAGGTCAAAATTTGCTGTACTGAAAACTGCTAACTAATAGTCTTACTTCAAACAAACACATACCTGAATACCATACACAGATCATAAATTAAACTAAGATACCATAGACATCTTCAAAAGCTGAAATCATCATTTGTCAACTGCAAAAGTAGAACTGTCTCTGACACCTTGAAACAACTTTTAATTTGAATATCATTATGTGTGAATCATCAAACTAGTTAACTCACTTCCAACAGTACAGAATGTACCAAACTTTGGCTGTGAAGTCACAGTAAGACCATCTGAGAGTTTTGTTATTATGGTTTGAAATGTTTCACTTCCTGCTTTTGCATAAATTAAATTGGGAGCATTTTTCAATGGCTGTGATAAAGGTGTCACCAACTCTTCAGCAACGTTGCCATAGTCATCCTTGGATTTAAACTTGCTTGAGGTTGACAGTCGTCGCAGACTGGAATGCCTAGAGGAAATACAAATGTATAACAACCTTTAAAAAAAACAAGATACATTTCAAAACCAAAAGAACTTCATATATTTTTTGTAGTGGTAGGCCACTGCATAAAATGAAAACAACTTTGACATTTACAGCATGATAACCTTTGAAAGCAAACTAAAGTTCATAAAACTACAAAAGTAAGCATTTAAGACACTCTGAAAGCACACATTCAAAAATTTTAGCAATGAAGCAAATATATGGAATAAAACACACTTTTCTAAAGAAAACATTATTGAAAATAGTGCTTCCCAACTGACGTGCTGCAGAACACTTCATCATAGATCCAGGTTTGCTGTGACAGTTTCAAAACTGAGACCAATGTTGTTGAAACCTATTATATATGACTTACCAAATTCCAAACAGGATCTTTCTATTAAACCTTGTCATAAGCTTTATGTTGTCGCATGAAGAATATTGAGTAGTAAAGTATGCCGCAACTAAAGAAAGGTTGGGAACTACTGCACCAAACTATTTAATCAGACAATGTCACAGGTTTCAAGCATATGCAAGATTTGATTAGTACTTAGAAATTAAAACATCAGGGATTACAAATTTGCAGCTCTACTACTTCAGCAATGCCAATAAATCGAAAACCTGCACTGGTCATCTGGTCAAAATGAAAATTCACATAAATCTACAAAGTTATTAAACCATTGTGAACATTGTGTCATACCAAAGAAACTTGAACAATAGCATAAAAAACATATTGAATTAGAAGCATTAAATACCAACCTTGTAGAGCGTATAGCTTGCAATAAAGTGTAGACAGGTACTTTTGACATTTTTTATGCCAAAAGATATGTTCATATATGAAATGTATGTACTACTACAAAGTTTTGTTGATTTGAATCATTTTATGAACACATAGCTCTACAACAAAACTTAAAAAACAATTTTAATGTACTTTTCACTGTAAACTTTGCGTGTTATTTTAAACAATATAGTGTAAAGTCTTTGTAAATGGGATGGTTGCTTAATAAGCAAACAACAACAAAATTTTATCTACAAAGTCATATTGAGTTAAGACCAACAAAAGAATTGTAAAATAGTTAAAAATAGTCAAAACTAGTATGTTTAACTCTTTGGCGTCTGGCTGGTTTCAGGGATTTTCAGGAAAAAAAAACGCCTAAACACATGTGGCTTTGCGCAAGAATTTCTCCGGTCCGGTATGCTCTACAGACCTGGTAAAAGTCTTAAAAGATACGGAAAGTCTTCTAGTCTGCACTCGAAAAAAAAATTTTTTGCTTGGGGGTTGTGAGTTTTTTTGTGAGTGACGTCATAAGTGGAGGACTTTTAGGCCACCTTCCCTGGCACTGGGTGCCAACCGTTAGGTGGTAGTATTTCGCTGAAGTTTTTTCTGGAAACTAGGGTACAATCCGAGTCTTTTGATACCTTGGATGACCTGCTGGGGTTTTGGGTTCAAAAGTTGTGATGTAAGTTAGTGAAAATATTTGACTAATTAGCTAATTAATTAATTCGTTTATTTAAGATCATAACTTTTGAACCAGAAACGCTAGAAAGTCGATCAAAGGCTCAAAAGACTCGGACTTGAGCCTAGCTTGCAATGAAAACTTCAGCAAAACACTTTGGCATAGCGGTTAAGCCCTAGGCCAGGCAACCTGAGCCAAAATGACCCCAAATCTACTTCACTTATGATGTCAGTCACAAAAAATCCGCACCCCCCAATCAAAAATTTTTTTTTCGAGTGCAATCTACTAGATTGGCCGATCCGTTTAAGCCCTTGAACAGCTCTCTAGCGCAATCGGCGGAGGAGCTAGGGCGTTGGTAAGGCAACCGAAAACTGCTGTTTTTTAGACCGAAATTGAAGTACGAATATATCGTAGACCGGTTCTCAAAGTGTTAAAGGTAAGATATAGACTACTTCAGAGTAGAGAGTAATTTACACCACAATACAACACATGCCAAGTATACACTCTCATGACAGTAATACAATATAAACTGCAATCAAAATCAAAATGAAGTGTTACCATAACACTTTCATATAAAATCAACAGGGAAATTGCGATTACATATACTAATATTTAATACTTGGTCATTAAAAATTTAGTTGAACAGTAGTTTCAAAATAACTATTGTTTCCTTGATATGTTATACTGTTACGCATAATGCAATAAAAAATGCCAAAACAATGTGGAATATCTTGTTAACTTATGTCCACATTGTACACCAATGCAAGATCTATTAACCATTAATAAATGGATATTATAATGAATTTTGTCTTTTTCTATATATCTACTTTTTCTACATGTATTACCATATTGATTACGTTTTTCAGACGAGAAAATCCAAAATATTTTTGATTTATCCAATCCACCTGTTACTTTTGGAGTTCTACATGAAAGACAAGACTTGACTACCAAGTCAACACAAAATTGTCACATGCAAAAAAATTTGGCAGTTTCTATTTTTCTGCCAGCGGCAAAAGCACTGCTGGAGCTATTTTGCCATTAGCCAAACCCGATTGGTTGAATTGGTCATGTTACAAGGATGATATGCTTGGACTACTGTATCGTTCCTGTAACGTGACCAAGCCAAAAAAAACAAAATACCTAAACCCTAATCCAAAACTGTCCCTGGCTATGGTCAGCAGGAACACTGACAGCATATTGGCCTGTGTGCAAGTTTGATCTGATTTTAGTTGTTCTTAGTGCACTGACCAGTATTATTGCCCACCGCTTGCCTTTCTTTCAATGTATAGCTATTGCCTTCTGAATGTTCATTCCTTCCATAAGCTTCATTGTCCCCATTGTGCAGTGTTACTTTGCTCATTGTTTAACTATCTTGTCAATCACACAGCATATGATGCTGCAGCACTGTGATACAGTATGTTCCACATTGCTTAAAACTTCTGATCCAAAACCCTAACCCAAAATGTACATGCGTGTCTGATTTGCAAAACTTTTCCAAAAAAGTACATATAAAGCACTCTCACAGAAAGTGTCTTCTGTACTAGCAAAGCCAAAGCAACAATCCTGAGAGCTGAATTGACAAACACTCACACAGCAAGAATAGACACTTTCGACTCAACCAGGTTCACCGCACTACTGGTATCATAAACTCAGCGTTATGTGACAAGCTGGATATGGTTCGAATGGCAAAACAATAGCCCCAGCAGAGCTTTAGCTGTTGGCAGTGTTGCAACCTCTCCGCTGGCATTGCGTTGAATGTGCGATTCACCACAAACAGGATGGGTGCGAAGAACAACACCCATATATATGTGGCCTGAACAAGCAATAATAGAGTGATTGCAGCATGTGATCTCTATTGTTGCTTGCTGCCACAGTTTGAAGTTTTGCGCACTTGCCGTTCAGGCTTTCCAATCACAACAAAATGGTCCTGTGACCAGGATTTGAAGGTCGTGGCAAGTGTAGTCTTCGCAAAAAGAACGTGTAATCAGTGTGGTTCGTTGCAAAAAGGAGATGTTGTTGCAACCTCTCCACTGGCGTTGCGGTTGATGTGCGATTCACTACAAACGGGATGTGCACAAAGAACAACACCCATATATATGTGGCCCAAACAAGCAATAATGGAGTGATCGCGTTGTGTGATCTCTGTTGCTTGCTGCTGAAGTGTGAAGCTTTGTACACTTGCCACTCGGGCTTTCCGATCACAACAGCTGCAAAATACAAACTATCAAAAAATTTTCTTATGAATGCAAAGTCACTGCTTTAACGAAAATGTTATAGAAACGTCATATATGCAAAAATGTTTTATTCCACTAAGGCTTAGAACAATGATCGTGGGATTGAACAAAAAGCAAAATATGACTTCTGGATTAAAATAACTTCATTAGGAATAATTTTTGCTGTACGTTGTACATCATGTGACTTATTCCCAAGAAAACTATTTTTATAGTAATTATCAGGGCAACCAACTTTTTGACCTAAAAACTTGAAATTTTGACTTTACTTTGACCTACAAATTTTCTGTGTTTGCAACTGCAAAATAGTTCAGCCTTAGGTGTTGAGGTTAACCCAGAAGCATATTTATGCATTCTGCTTCGAAATAAAAAAAATTTGTTGTTTAACTTATTGAAAAGTACATTAATAACTATGTAGTTATACTGTGCAGTAGAGTCAAACCTGAGAACATCATTAAGCTGAAACACTATATGCATAATGGATTGAGCATTTACCAAAACAAGTACTGTAAGACTACATTTCTTGCCTACCACGCCTATCCTATATAATATTCAATCGTCCAGCAATGGGAAAAGCAACATTATTACGTCAGAAATCGCAACAAGCCCATAATTATTACAGAATTGCAACTAAACTTACAAAAGCATATCACTATCTGTTGTTGTAGTTTCAATAACATATCAATAAAGAGAAAAAAACTGTGCTGCAATAAAATTTTGACCTAATGATAAATTTTGACTTTTTTTTGACCTAATAACTTGCGATTTGCTCATGGTATGAGCGTGAAATTTGGTTTGTGTATGTTTCATAAGCTTTAGACAAGGCAGAAAAATTTTGACTTTTGGTTGCCCTAGTAATAACTGTATAATAAGCCAAAAATACACAAAATGGGGTACATTACACAAAACATGAGATGCAATCAACAAAGTCAAAAATAGCAAATGAAGGGGAACCATTGCAAACATGAGCAAATTAATCCCATGACCATTCAATTAAACAACATATATTACAGAAACATGAATGTAGTGTACAACTATATAGACTTTGCTACATAGCCAAAAGCTCCAGTTCATAATGTTGTGATCAAAAAGCCTGAGCGGCATGAGCGCAAAGCTTCACACTGTGGCAGCAAGAAACAATAGAGATCACCTGACGAGATCACTCTATTATTGCTTGTTTGCACATATATATATGGGTGTTATTCTTCAAGTACATCCCGTTTGTGGTGAATCGCACCATCAACGCAACCGAGAGGTTGAACAACAATATTTTTATTTCAGACACATGGTCCACATCATAGGTACAATCAAACAATGCAGGAGCACAAAAAATAGTTAGCCATAACACATTACAGAATAGGTCAAGGGTGATGAACATGCAGCCCGCAGGCTGCATGCGACCTGTGAAGCATTCAGGCGAGACCAGCAGTCTTGAACTTTCGCATTCAGGCAAGACCAGCAGTCTTGAACTAACAAGTTTCATAGTATGACTAAAATGTTGTGTGGCCCGATTACTCAGCGGCAACTGAAAAAGTGGTCCGCGATTGCAAATAGGTTCATCACCCTTGGACGAGGTGCTTGTACACAACCACACTGATAAGAGCAAAACATTTTAACAGCACCCCAATTGTAAAATGCATGAAAGACAAGATGAACAAAATATGAAAAACATCATCCCACATCTTCACAAACTTTCTTGAATGAATCGTTTAGCCATAATTATACCACCATTTAACAGTACAACAGAGTGTCAAGTGGAAAAAATGTATGTTTGTTCAATGACTAAAAGAACCAAGACAAAAATATAAGTCAAAGAATGTTATATGAAGCATATTCCAACTAAATAAGAATGTGGACAAGACATGAAATTGCTACTCTAAGCAATTCAAGAAAAACAAAACAATGAAAATCAATGATAAAAAAACACCGCAAATAAGAGGATGAAGGGCAAACAACATATGAAGAGTTGAGAATACACAAATGAAGAACTGGATAATGCACATAGGTAAGAAAAGAGAGCAGCAATGGAGGGGTACCCTGTAAAAGACGGATATCGGTCAATAGCAGTTCTTGGTTGTGGATATAAAATGACATAACCGGAGTCGTAAAAATCAATATTTTACAGTAAGCAATGTCATAACAATGGTAGTAAAAATAATATTTATTCCTAGCCAAGGCCTAATTTGAGCCAACATTGATCTCACACCAAAGATCATTCCATTCTTGATAACAAGCTCCAGTGGCAACCAAATTTAGGTTTGAACAAGTGTGAAAATATAAAAAATTGAATCATCACAACCTTTTAGCATAACATGATTAGGGGAAGTTATATGAAATTGCAATGACAAATTATTTTTCTGTTTTATCTTTACGTTTTTAATTGTGAGGTGGTATTTTTCCACTCTGCTTATCACATTCATGACATTGATGCTGACAGACATCCATTCTTTATTGTACTCAATGGATGTTAGCAGGCGGAAAGCCATGTAACAGTCACAATATTATAATCACAATGTGGGTATTTGACTTTTGAGGCACATTCCATATGGCAACCATAATTTTGAACACTCCTGAGTCCAGAATACAAACCACAACCATGAGGAAATACCACATTACCCAATAGCCATAGACCATGCGTGACGAAGCTAAAGCAGTAGGCTAAAAAAACATGCTGTAGTGTATTACTATAGAGATTAGAGATGTCACCGGCTCACATTTTTGACCCAACCAACCCATACCCATCACAACAAAACTTGTAAACCAACCCGTACCCATAACCCTCACCTAAATTTTGGCCTGTACCCAGCCCATAAAATGGCATTGTCTATTTTGCCTCACAAAAGGCAAAATAGACAATGCCAGAGCAATTTTGCCACTTATCAACATAAAGGAGTAGATCATGTGCAAAATCTGGATGAAAACATATAGCTTAGCACGACAAGTATCTTTTCCATTAATACTTGCTACTAATTTTTTTTGCTACAGTACAGAGTTTTCATGAAATTAAGTATTAGATATTTTTGTGCTGTATCCAAACATAGTAGAAGTACTGTAGCAAGTAGAAACAAGTAAAGACATACTTGGCAACACACATTTAAAATAATTGAGGTCTCATCGGTTTTGTAGCACTTGTACTGGTTGGATAGCAGCTGGCTTGATAAGCTCGTCCTCAACCCAATCATGACTTATTTATATAGTATTACGACTATGAACTAGTCAATATCATACTCTCAGTGATTCAGTTCAGGGAACCTAGCTTCCAAAAAACACATGACCTATACTTCGCACCCTACAAACCAAAATTTTTGAATCCGGCTCTGTTATTGTTTCTCACTTACTTTGCTTCTCAGAGTAAGAGAATAAAGTTTGGCAATTACTTTTTTGATGTGCGTTGTGTAAATTCAAACATTTTGGTTAGATGTCAGATGGCCACAACAAGCTATAATACAGAATAACTTCAACCATTGAAATTTGCAGACTTACTTAGTCGCTGACCTCAATTATTTTTTTCTCACCTTGCATCCCTAACCCGTCAAACTTACCTAAACACGAATCCCTAAGTCCTAATCATAACTTTTCTCAGCGTATTTGATATGTAGAAATATTACTTCACTCTGTGCAATGAGGAGTACATGGCGTGAAGTCATCAATTTCGTTTGACACCGGGACAGGAAATTTTTAAAATTTGAGAATCCGACTCCTGTTCAAACTCCAGCTACCTTTGATGCAAATGAAATTTGCCCATGTTTTTACTTCAGTAAAGACCATGCAGACTCCTACTGCTGAAATTGAATAGTGACTCTGGGTCTGGGTTCGGTCTTTCTAATTTATTGACTCTGGCTCCGAATCCAGGTCCGCAAGAAAAACACAGAATCCTTCCGGAGTTGACTCCGGCACTCCGGATCCATGGCCACCTCTGGACTTCACTAAAGAGATGAACGGACTTAGGTTTTTCAAATCAAAATCCAAGTCCAATCTTATTGAATCTGATAATTTCATTTCCAAATACAAATCCGATAAACTGACAATTCCAAATCCAATTCCTACTCCATACAAAAATTCTATCGGTTGTGTTCTACCAATGGCAAAAAAACCCCAGCACAGTGTTTGACTCATGAGGTATCAGGTAAAATAAACTTCAAATAAATAGGCTACCTTGAAATCAAACTCAGAATGTTAACTTTATACTTTTGCTCTATTTTTGGCCTACAACACTATATAATAGTGGACATTTAAAGACTTAAAGGAAATCACTATTAGCATCAAATGCAATCAATGTGAAGCTAAGTTATAAAGTCAAGTGTAAAATACAGTAGGCTATCACATCAGACATACAATGAAATTACCAGGTACATACACTACAGTACAAGCGAATCAATAGCATTAGGGTACACACATATAAAACACTATACTACAACGATTATAGGAAAGGAAAACGGAAGGAATCAATGGAAGTCACACTAATTCCTTCAACTTCTTTAACTTTGATGACATAACACAGCAGGCTTCGAAGCTTGCACCTTGCGTTATTGGATACATTGTCTAAATGTCCTTTGCCTAGAAAAGGCGGAGCTCCGTAAATATCGGAGATTGGTTGCGGAGATTTGATGACGTAACCGGAGTGGAAAAAAGTTGCGTTGCAAAAAGAATGAACAGAAAAAAAGCAAAGGAAAAATATTTTATTATTGCAAATAAATATGTCCTTTCCCCAAGCATCTAATACATGGATGTTTGCGATGTTTAAAAATTTTATAGATTCACAACTGTTGAAACCTATTTTTTTGTCCCCGAACCTGTGTGAAACTCAGATAAGCAAAAATTATCAAACTTCAGAAAAGACTTGTTTTACCGTAGTGTAATATCTCCTTTTGCAAAAAAATTATTTTTACAACCGTTTAGTTCTCATTGCTCAACGCAAAAGGTCGGTTTTAGCGACTCAGGTTACGTCATCAAACCTCCGCAACCAAGCTCCGCTGTTCACGGAGCTCCGCCTTTTACAGGGTACCTGAATGTCTGCTAAAGTTCCAAATCCAAACACGATGCACAATTTCGACGGATGTGAGAAACTCCACTCAAGCAAGCATACAAAACAATTAAAGTAGTCTAGATTAGACATGGCACGGGCAGTTAATGGTCCGGATTTGTGCGGGCCGATGAGTTTGAAAATGGAAAAGTGACTCCGGGTCCGGTTTTTCCCAAATTTTTGACTCCGGATCCGGTTCCGAAGGAAAAACGCAGAATCCTGCAGGAGTCGCGTCCGGTAATCCGGATCCGATCCCACCTCTGGTACACTTTTAAGAAACTTTCAATATATGG
>JGI24021J15306_10000635_pt1 | contig 28740 bp, 23 predicted proteins | sample Ectturendosymbi1_FD_15306 | JGI IMG/M metagenome (IMG submission 15306) | reverse complement strand
TTTCCTATTCGCTGATGTCATCTCACTTCGTTTCGCAGTGTATTTAAGTGACTTCAACTAGTAGCCTACAAGTTACTGCTGGAAATAGCACACAACTGTAAATTAAATCAACACTTCTAAGTCTGACGTATATTTCTACTTCACGCTTTACTGCAGTGCTTACAATGTACAAATGAATGATTGCCACCCTATAATCCGACCTAGCACCTACTGTTCTTAAAAATCTTCTCCTGACCTAAACTCAACGTTGAATAACACATGTTAAGAATTATGGCGTCTTACCTTGATGAATACTAATCAAGATATTACGATCAGTGAGTAACAATACCCAATTATGAATAACAATTGTACACTGTTAAATTACAATATTATTGTTCAAACACAAGGGGTTAATACGGTACAGTACGGAATAATTTTGCGGAATGACTTAATTACTCTTTCGTGAATTTGCGTGAGTTTTGCGCATGAAGTCAAATAACTTTCAAAACTAGGACCGGAGTACGGCACTGGAGTAGAAATGAAGAGCCGCAAACGAAACGTCGGCGAGCCGCAAGTGGCTCGCGAGCCGCATTTTGCCCACCGTTGTTATAGACAGTAGTCGAATGTCTCTCAACTAAGCAATAGCTCAGATTTAAGGAACTATATAATTTTGGCAGACGAAAGTTCTTGCAAAAAATAACGTATACAAATTTGCCCGCCTGGTTGATTTGAAAAAGCAAAAGCATATTTGCAACGAAACAGCACAAGGTCACTCAAAGTTGAGCACTTCGCAATCCTTGCAAATGAGTCGTGACTTCGACGATATTCTCTTGGCGCTTAGCAACGGCACCGTTACTATGTGTTTCTTCGTCCTTTGCTGCGTTGAACATTCGAGAATGAGCGCGCGTGGGTAAGTCATTGTGAACACAGTCGAGTGTTTATCTCTAAGGTTCTATTTCGTCGGTGACGAAGACTTGCTGGAGATCATTGGAAACAGCAAGAATATCGCCAAGTTGCAGAAACACTTTAAGAAGATGTTCGCTGGAATCACTGCCCTCTCACTGGAACACGAGGACTCAGTTGTGAGTGGAATATCGTCAAAGGAAGCGGAAGAAGTGAGTGTATAGTTGCGTTGTTGGGGCAGTGTTACCTACCTCATGTGAAGTGAACAGACCGAACTACATGTAACCAACAACATTTAAGCATTATCATGGAGGAACTGCCCAAAAACAGATATTTTTTAAAGATACGTGCTGGTGTATATAATCTCGATGCGATGTTACAGTACGCAGTAAAATTCTTAATACAGCTGAAATTGGCCATCGGACTCGTATTTTTTTATTTGCACAACACAAGATCATTCGTTCTGTACAGGTTGTCTACAAAACTCCAGTGTCGATTGCCAAAAATCCAAAGATCAACGAGTGGCTGACTTTGGTGGAAAGCGAAATGAAACAAACCCTGGCCAAGCTGCTCGCGTCGTCAGTCACTGATGTCAATTCATTCAAGTAAGAGACTGAAATTTTTGTTCAGCGTATTGTCACTCACTTAGCAGGTTTAGCTGTAGTTGTTGTCGAAGGAAGGTGTATGAAAGTATCTGTGCGGCTTAAGGCTGCTGTGCAAATGATCATCTACTATCGGTGCAGGCGTATTATGTGTAGTAGCTCTTGGTCCTCTTCGTTTTTGATGTCAGCAATTCCAAGTAAACTGTTTTGAATTCGACCGATTCTAATGTTTAGGGAGGAAGCCGTGGACAGGATGAAGTACATGGATTGGATGGACAACTACCAAGCTCAGATCGTGATACTGTCGGCCCAGATATCGTGGTCGGAAAGTGTCGAGAAAGCGTTGCAGTCTGCACAGGATCGCGTCACTCAAGGCACTGCTGCGTTGGAAGGTGGGTTGGGCTGCTGATGTGAATACCGCTCAAACTTGGTTTAAGAGAACTGAGATTGGTATGATCTGCGTCAATATGCGGTGACCAGTGGTTTTCGTTAAACGATCTGTCGCTCTCACTCGAATGGAAAACTTGCTGTATACTCACCACGATTCACGCTGAGTTCTTTGCTTAGCTTGCATCGACGCCCGCAGCTTGTCACGTGACGTGCGTCGCGAAAAACCAAATATTCGGCTCTCTGAAAGAAGTTTTTCCTCCTTTGCAGGCGTCCTTCGCCAGGTCGAGGACACTTTGAACGTGTTGGCCGACTCTGTGCTGCACGAGCAACCTCCGGTGCGGAGAAAGAAACTCGAACATCTTATCACAGAGTTAGTGCATCAGCGCGACACCACCAGGCTGCTAATCAAGGTTTGCACTTTGTTCTTTTTTACTCAAACCGTTTTAGCGGTTTCTGTGATAAAAGTGCTTTGCTGCAAGTAATACTTGTGTTTTTTTGGTGGGTTGATCGAATGTGTGAAAGCTCAACTAGGACAAAATTGCTTTCTTAACAGCGTCATTGACGGTTTTGTCATAGTATAGTTTCGATTATCTCACGGAATACTTGCCGATAAAATTTTAGAATGCAAACTTTTGTCGAGACGGTGTTCGGTGTTGTTTTTGTTTATATGTTCGGTGTTGTTTTTGTTTATATGTTCGGTGTTGTTTTTGTTTATATGTTCGGTGTTGTTTTTGTTTATATGTTCGGTGTTGGAAGGGCGCTGAATGACAAAAGCTTGAGTCCAAACCTGTGCGGCAATAACGTGCAGCTTAAGCGTGGTTCAACAGTAATTCTGTAATATTTTGATACAACTTGTGCGACAATTCGCACAAACCTTTTTCCTGAAAGCTTTCGAGATACGACATGTTGCCATTTGTGAACGTCACCATGATAATAACCGAATCCTGGTCGTAAAGCATTGCCAAACAAACTGCTGACATCTCGTTTTATGCTAAATCGAAAGGCATCGCAACGGTTTGTTTGATCAACTAAAACAAATGCACTGGCAGTGCCAGGATGTCCCAGTTTTCAAGTTTTCATTCATTGAGGTTGGTGAGGCTGTGGAACGGCAACTTTTTTCATTGCAATTTCAGGAAAAGATTAATAGCCCTCAGGACTTCACGTGGCTCATGCAAATGCGCTTCTATTACAACCCTCGCCAGACTGACGTGTTGCAGCAGCTGTCCATACACATGGCAAACGCTACATTCCAATACGGGTTTGAGTATCTTGGAGTGCAAGACAAATTGGTGCAAACTCCACTCACTGACAGGTCGGCATGCATTTGCCATGTGCATTTGATCTACGCGGTCGATGCTGGTCCGCCGTTGACATGGTAACGCTGTTGAACTGTATTAGCAACAGTTTGTGTACGCCTGCTCCCCCCAGTTTGAAGTGTTGTAATGCAGACTCCGTTCGGACCAAGTAAGAGCAGATTTTCATAGAAAGGTTTTTCACTCAAGATGGTTGTGCATGGTGCTCATTCCTAGTTTTAATCGTTAGATCTTCATCTAGTTGTACAGTACTGCAGCCATGAAGACTATGATGGTCGCGATTGTGCAATAATGTAACATTTATTTGCTCACATTGTAAGCAGCCTGTAGGTTTTGGTACTTCGGCCATTGGTTGCTGTAAAAAAAACAAACGATGTGCTGTTGAGTGTCTTATTCTACTTCCAAGCAAGCAGTATAAGTCAACAAGCTACCTCCCACAGATGCTACCTGACGATGACTCAAGCACTGGAAGCTCGACTGGGTGGTTCCCCTTTCGGTCCCGCGGGTACTGGAAAAACGGAAACAGTGAAAGCGCTTGGCAATCAGCTCGGAAGATTTGTTCTGGTTTTCAACTGCGACGAAAACTTCGATTTTCAGGTAACATTTGCAGCAACATATTCGGGAAAAGCGCTCATATTCTTTTTGCTATTTTATTTTTTCCTGATTTCGTCCGAACGGAGCTTTAAAGGTGTATGACTATACGTAGTTTAGATAAGTTAACGCCTCGCATAGCATGCTGAAGTAGTTTCTTTGTAAATAACTTTACTGGGTTTTCAAATGTTCAACACAGTATTTGACGGTCGGTTGTTTTAAGCAAAGCCGTTTGTTGCGTGATCCCAGTTCGCGGCAATTTTAAGGAATTGTTTTTTTTTTTCGGAAAATTGCTGTTCGCCTTGCGTCGCAAGCTTGTGCATGCAGAGTTTGCTTGCGTCACCACTTTCGCTTACATCTGCACGTTGCAGGCGATGGGGAGGATCTTCGTCGGGCTCTGCCAGGTCGGCGCCTGGGGGTGTTTCGACGAGTTCAACCGACTGGAGGAGCGCATGTTGTCCGCTGTCTCACAACAGATCCAGCACATACAGGAGGCTCTGCGCATGCATTCGGATCCGAACAGAGATCCGAACAAACCGGTCAAAGCTGAGCTGCTCGGCAAACAGGTCTGAAAGTCAATGGCTCCATTCTGTTGCAGGTGACCTCGTGATTCTCTTAACCGCGAAGAACTTTCGTTTCTTCAGGTGAAAGTCAGCCCTGAGATGGCCATCTTCATCACGATGAATCCTGGATACGCGGGCAGGTCGAATCTTCCCGATAATCTGAAGAAACTGTTCAGGAGTCTTGCTATGACGAAGCCCGACCGACAGCTGATCGCTCAAGTCATGCTTTACTCGCAGGTGAGGAAGGCAATACCTTGGCGAGTAAACTTCCGTTATTATTTTGCGAACAAACGCAGCGATTAATGTATCACAGGATATGCGAGCATCGCATGGACTTTGCTGCTAAAGCGATGCAACAACATGTGCTGGTTGACAAGTTATCGGTTAAAATCCATCTTGCTGTCCTTATAGTTGTTTTGGAATTGCCCCTTAAAAAACACGTATGAACCATGTAAGTGAGAAACAACAAAACCATTGATCTGAATTTCCAAAGGACAAATTATTCGTAGAGATACACTGCACATCATTAGCTGAAAACGGCGGTAAACGAAATTACGTTTTTGTGGCTCTGTTGAAACAAGCAGGAACTTTTGATTTCAATCGTTCATAAGACGATGTGTCACGAAATTTTACTTCGCCGTGTTGATTCTCACGTTTTCAAGGCAGGGTTTGATCTTTGCAGGGTTTCCGCACGGCCGAGAAATTGGCCAGCAAGGTCGTCCCTTTGTTCAAGCTGTGCAGCGAGCAGCTCAGCAGCCAGTCTCACTACGAGTTCGGTCTGCGAGCTCTCAAGTACGTCCTGGTGTCAGCCGGCAATGTGAAGCGCGACCGGATCCAGGCCATCAAGCAGATGAAGAGAGATCGCGGCGAAGCGGTCGACGAGGCGCAGATCGCCGAGAACCTGCCGGAGCAGGAAATTTTGATTCAGGTGAGGTTTCCGTGAGTGCGATGGTACATATTGAACGTTCAGTGGTGTGTGGTGGAGACCTTTATCTTTAGTCAGAGGGAAGTTGTGCGCTGGGTGAAACTGTTTCCCTGTTTTGAGAAGAACATAGTTTCTGTGTCTCGAGATATTTTCTTCGCGTTAAGCGAAACTTTTTTTCTGCAAATGATCCACTCTTCTTTCTGATGTGAGAAAACTTTTCTCTCTAAAAGGCGAAAGCCTTTGGAACGAGTCCCAACTCTCGTCTGAGCAAAACCTTTCGGACTGATCCAAATGCAGCCCTACACAAGCACCGCACTTCACTCCTCGCTCGGGGGATTTACCGTACACGAGAATTGTCTTTCATCGTAGCGCAGCCTCTTTCCTGTTAAGTTCCTGTCATGGTGGAATGAATCGGCTGACCGCCCTGCTAGTTAAACCTCCTCGTAGTGCGCAATGTTGACCTTCCAGAACCTAAACGTGCTTGTTATTAAAGTAGACGATACACTGGTTCTGAAGATCTGTTAAACGTACCGACTGTCTCGTTGGCTGACCTAGCTATCCGATGTGAACCTGTCTTAAATTTAGGTGCATATTTTACATCACTCTTGCGCCTCTTTAAACGCGCCAATGCTTTTATTTCCCCGTTGACCTGTATGTGTTGCATTTATTCATTTCAGAGCATCATGGAGACAATGCTTCCGAAGCTGGTAGCGGAGGACATACCGTTGCTGCACAGCTTGCTCAACGACGTATTCCCAAACGTCCCGTACCAGCCAGGCAAGATGACCAGACTGCGCGAAGAGATAAAAAAAGTTTGCAGGGAAATGCATCTCGTCTATGGCGAGAATGGAGAGCCAGGTAACCATTACTTCTGTGGAGTTTGTTTCTTCTTTAAAATCAGGACGCATGAATCTGTCATTAATATTCCTTTGCCATCGTTATTGCCTTGATTGTGAATTTTTTACAAAAGAACTGTCGTTCTGTTCTTGTTGACTGATTCCGTGTTTTTATTTTCTCCTGACATAAACAAACGATGACGCAGTCATTTCCAGCCGTGCTCTCAAATCAAGCAGGCCCAGACGACCACGTTATGTTGCCAAGCGTTCAGTGCGAAGTTACCTTGGTTCGCACGAACATTGCCGCTAACTCAGTGCCCCCAGTCTTTCGCCAGCAATACATACATTGACCTCATTCCTGGAAAAAATTGCTCTACAGCTTCTGTATTGACTTCCCGTGTTGGTTGTGCTGTGATTGATATTCCGGTGTACTTGATAATGTACGCGCTAGCCACAGACGAACTCCTGTTTAACTGCTCATCGGTGAAGTGTGAAACGCATCTGTTTCATTTGCAGGAAGTGCATGGGTCGATAAGGTGATCCAGTTGTATCAGGTGTCGCTGATCAACCACGGACTGATGATGGTGGGTCCGAGCGGCTCGGGCAAGTCGTCAGCTTGGAGAGTTCTACTCAAAGCTCTGGAACGTGTCGAAGGAATCGAAGGCGTTTCATACACCATCGACCCGAAAGCAATTAGCAAGGTATTGTGACGACGTTGGTGTGTCGTAGCCGTTGGATTCGCTCGATGTTGTTATCCACATTTATTTCATTGGCTCTTGGTATGTTGAAAAATATTACGTTAACTTCTTTGATGTTCCATGCTCTTGGAAGTTTCACTATTTGTGTACATGAAAATAAGACAAAAAACTGACATTGATTAAATTTAATAGTGTTTGCTACTACACAAGTCTGCGGTAATGCGGTCGTGTTGATGAGGTTTTGTCGTGCGATTGATAAACTACGAGGCTGTTTTTTCCCAAACAAGAGCGCAAATCCATTGGTTGCGAAACCGAAAATCTTCTGTTCTACAGGCCATGCTGAGCACTCCCGTTGCTTTTGGTTGTCAACTAACTTAAAGGCTATGCTGAGTGGTTGGGAAAAGTCTATCGTGTCTCTGAGATAGTTTAACAAAAACTGTAACGGTGGCATGTTACGGATGTTCAAAGCTAGTCCTAAAAACTGTCACCCCTCATCCATGAATGCATTTGAACGAATATGTCGTCTTAATTTCGTCAGTGATATTGTCAATAGACGACTCTTTAAACAGTGTCTTCGTTCGTTTGCCGCAACTTTTACCTTCGCGCCCCTGAATGCAGGAACACTTGTACGGCACACTCGATCCAAACACTCGCGAATGGACGGACGGTCTCTTCACCACCATTCTGCGTCACATCATTGACAACGTCAGAGGCGAGCTCGGTCGACGTCACTGGGTGATTTTTGACGGCGACGTTGACCCGAACTGGGTGGAGAACCTGAACTCGGTTTTGGACGATACTCAGCTGCTGACTCTGCCCAATGGCGAAAGACTGGCTCTTCCCTCGTGTGTGCGCGTCATGTTTGAAGTGCAGGTGTGTGTGTTGCTGTTCGGTCGATTCAATCCTGACATATGATCGAGGCAAGTCGAAATTTATTTGTAAGAGCGCCTGCTTTTATTTGACAGGATTTGAAATACGCGACCCTTGCCACCGTGTCACGGTGCGGCATGCTTTGGTTTTCTGATGATGTCGTCAGCACTGACATGCTGTTCACAAACTACCTGACAAAACTGCGTCACATTCCTCTCGACGATGCTGAAGAAGAGTTGACAGCAGCGGGCAGCATGTTCCAAGTCGCCCCAGCCCCAACAGGTCTGTTCATGGTCGCGGTGATGTTTAACTGGAGCGTGAACTCACTCTGACACGTGTACGGTAATGGCCAAGCCAGGTACAGGAATCTGTACTGGATGCGAACATTTGATGGAATCAAATTACTTGCGTGCTTTTTGTTGAGGCTTCTGTTGAAGAAAAACGACAACATATTTTATAGTTGTCACCTAAAACTGCATATCCTGTTACTAAGTTTTGTTTTACTTCATGCAGAAGAAAAAACGTTGTCGCCGAGCATGAAAGTGCAGCACGACGCATGCGACATTTTGCAGCCCTTCTTTACTTCGGATGGTCTCATCGTTAACGCGCTCAATTTTGCTGAGAAGCAGGTGAGGCCAGCAGTTGTTCGAGTGTAGGTCGCGGTGACTTATTTATATGGCATCAATGATGCAGGGGTTTCGATTTCGCGTTTCAGGCCGTCAACCCGTGTCAGCCTATTGAGCTGATCGAAAACGGTGGCAAATGTAGCACAGGCTTCATTCCATACATGCATACATTTTGCAGTGCTTGTTTTATTCACGCTGTACACTTAGATTTGAGATGGTTTTATTTGTGCTTTGCCGGATGAAAGGTCGATTTTTCCCTCTTCCCCTAGTGGAAACAAGTCGTCTCCAGCGAAATTTACAACTATCCGCTCGTTCGGCAGTGCTTTGCTTCTTCGTAGTGTGTAAAGGACACGGATAAACATGTTGCTTTGTAAAAACGTACGCTTGCGGATAGCCAGGTGCTTGATTCAAGAATTTCGTGCGTGTTTTAAAATGGTGATGTTCGCGCACTTGCAGGATCACGTGATGGATTTCACGCGACTTCGAGCTCTGAGTTCCCTTTTCTCGATGATCAGCCAAGGCGTGCGCAACGTGCATCAGTATAACCAAACACATCCTGACTTCCCGATGAAGGTCCGTATGTGCTTGACAAGTTGTGGTCGGTGGCTGTGCCTCATTGCACCTTCAGTTTTACCTTGTTACCTACCTTCTTACCTTCAGCGAGAAAGTTATGTCGTGGTTAATGATAATTGCTCTACGGCGTCTGAAAATGATTTCGTTATTTGTGACTCTGACTAGTTGGTTGCGCTGAACACTTCGGAATACGATGTAATGTTCTTGGACATTTGGCGGAAATCCGCACGGAGCTCCTTAATCCTCTTCCTGTTCATTGCAGTCGAACACCATGGAGAAATACTTGCAAAAGTACATGCTCTATTCTATGCTATGGTGTTTCTCGGGCGACGGCAAGCTGAAAATCAGGGAGGAGCTGGGTCAGTTCATACACAGGTCAAGCAACATCACGATGCCTGCTCAGCACAATACCGAGATGATCGACTTTGAGGTAAAGATTAGAATTGGCAAAGTGCAACGTAATCGAAATCGAAATAACCAAACAGCAAGCTTCGTGTGACTTTGAAACTTTTTTGGGCTCTATGTGGGATTTTGACTGGTAAGTAATCAGATTTTTAGCTAGGTCTTGGCAGCAGTAATATCTGCTTCAGTCCTCTCCCACGCGTTTACATTTCAGCATTATTACGAGTCTCTTCACCCTGTTTTTACCCAGGTATCAATGAGCGGCGAGTGGGTGCCTTGGGTGAATAAAGTTCCCAAAATCGAAGTTGAAACTCACAAAGTCGCCTCGCCGGATGTTGTGGTGCCAACTTTGGATACTGTTCGTCACGAGGCTCTTCTGTACACGTGGCTAGCAGAACACAAACCCATGGTGCTCTGCGGTCCGCCAGGTACAACTGCATATTTTTTAATCTGTTTCAAACAAGATGAAAAAATTTGTATGTAGCATTTATGTGTCGCAGATAGTTGAAAAGTCCTGAGTAGCTTGTGATCGAAATGTTGGTGTTGGGAAATATTTCGAAATACGAAAGAGGATTATGGTTGCCATGGTGATAATGATTGCTGTCATGATTATGGCTATGACTGTTGTAAAATTGTCGATGTGTGAAAGATCATTAAGATTGATATGCAGTCAAGCAACTGTGAAACCAACAGGATAGGAAGCTGTGTTGGAGGGGCGTTTCGAATAATTCCAACTAAGCCACACAAGCACCAAGCGCCTATTACTGCCACCGTTGTTATGGTGTTTCTATTTTTGTGATGGCTAATGCTTTTCCGCGGCTTGATATTTCCAGTTGCTGCTGCGACGTCGTTTTCACTTTTCTTACCCAGGTTCCGGCAAAACCATGACACTGTTTTCCGCCCTGCGTGCCTTACCTGAGATGGAAGTGGTCGGCTTGAACTTCTCCAGCGCCACCACACCCGAACTTTTGCTGAAGACCTTCGATCACTATTGCGAATACAAGTACGCGCAGCGATCTGTCCATTGAGTTTGACTTGCACAGCAGCTGTGTTCAAGCGAAATAGTTTTTAATGCTCCTGGCGTGTGATTAAAGCGATGTTAACATTGGTTTTTGAGCTGCAGAAAAAAGAAGCACCCTCATCTGTATGGTCGCGAAAATCTAGGGTGCTTTCCGCGTTTCCACAAAATATGCAAATTACTTTACGCAAAATTTGCTATCTGAGGTTCCGGCCCGAAATATGCGAACGTGCTTATCCGCAAAATAGGCTCTTATCAAGAGTGTAATCAACTGCGCCGTAACTCGCATGCTCTTACTTTTCAACTTGTCGCAGGTGGACACCGAAGGGCACTGTGCTGGCGCCCATTCAGCTCAACAAATGGCTTGTGCTCTTCTGTGACGAAATCAACCTCCCCGACATGGACCGATACGGCACCCAACGCGTCATCTCGTTCATTCGGCAAATGGTCGAGCACGGCGGATTTTACAGGACCTCAGACCGCGTCTGGATTCGATTGGAACGGGTGCAGTTTGTGGGTGCGTGCAATCCGCCCACGGACCCGGGAAGAAAGCCCCTCACGCACAGGTATGCTTGTTTCCACTGAAGGAAATGGAGAAACGAGCAAATGAACACAGAACTCAAAGCACTCCTTTCTGTGTTCAACAAGAGACGAACATCACGAGTTTTTTCCAGGTTCCTCCGGCACGTCCCGGTCATCTACGTTGACCATCCCGGCCCGGCGTCTCTCAAGCAAATCTATGGCACGTTTAATCGGGCCATGCTTCGAATGGTCCCGTCCCTGCGGCCTTTCGCTGACCCGCTCACCAACGCTATGGTGGAGTTTTACACCATGTCCCAGGAGCGCTTCACTCAGGTTCGTTCACTAGTATTTTCGCAGTCGTCAACAGATGTGACTTGTTCCCATAACTTAGATTTTTTGTAGGACATGCAACCGCACTACATTTATTCGCCCCGGGAAATGTCGCGCTGGGTTCGAGGCATCTGCGAAGCTCTGCGACACCTGGAAACTTTGGCTGTGGAAGGCTTAGTGCGGATTTGGGCGCACGAAGCTCTCCGCTTGTTTAAGGTTTGTTTGTTTGTTTGTTTGTTATGTCTTTTTTTATAATCTGAACGCCGCGTATGAAATTCGGTGAAAGAACTGCTCCAGCATTCATTTTTTCCCTTAAAGTGAAACTTTTGTCTTATTTGCATAGCATCCTAAGCAATAAATTGTGCAAAACTGCTATCTGCTGTTTTATTGCAAAAATCTATACAGTCTTCTTAGTTATTTTGACTTCAAGAAAAGTTCACCAAAAAAGAAAATGTTTTGATTAAAGCATTCTCATCGGTACAAGGGAGCGCCCTTCTGAATAAAATTTATCCTCAAATTTGCTCCGACTCCACTTAACCCTTTTGGGTTGCTGCATGTATTTGGCCTTGTTGCCAAGTGAGTATTCCTGCAAACCCATTCGTGATCGATGCAGGAGTCATCAAAGTTTTGCCAGGGCAGTCTGATCATTCCTTTCATTCCAGGATCGATTGGTTTACGACGAAGAACGGATGTGGACCGAAGAGAACATCGACGTCATAGCCATGAAGCATTTCCCGAACATTGTCAAAGAGCGAGCGCTGAGGAGGTGATTGCGATGATCAACAGTTTTTTAGTTCACTTTGGATGGAAAACACAGAGAAAACAAAAAACGCGATGTTATGGAAATTTTTTGTCAAGCAGTAATGCATTGTGTTTTGCGTTTTTCAGGCCCATTTTGTACAGCAACTGGTTGAGCAAAGATTACGTTCCTGTAGACCAGGAAGAGCTTCGAGATTTCACCAAAGCCAGACTTAAGGTACGAGTGGTTCGTCCATTCTCACGAACTGCAGTGAAAGCAAATTTTTATGTTGTATTTACGATTATCTCACTCTTTATATGTTCAGGTTTGTGAATTAGTTCGGAATGGTGGTATTTTTTCCATAGCGACGTTTTAAAATCTGCAGTCATTGACTAGAAAGTGCAACGCCAATAAAAGTTCATAGACTTTTCGTAAAAATCGTACGTATTTTTTAGGTGTTTTATGAAGAAGAATTGGACGTGCCGCTTGTTCTGTTTAACGAAGTCTTGGACAATGTCCTGCGTATCGACCGGATATTCCGGCAACCGCAAGGCCATCTGTTGCTTATCGGAGTGTCGGGTTCGGGGAAAACCACGCTGTCACGGTTTGTGGCTTGGATGAATGGTCTCAAGGTTTTCCAGATCAAGGTAAGTTTATATTTCTAACCATTCGGATGTTTTTTGCTCGATGCTATCTGTTTTCATTCAGGTATAACTTTCTTATTGGTTCACTTTGTTATTACGTTGGGTGTTCTTGTATTCGTTGTCAAATACTTCCACCTGCGCATATTGCAACTCCTCGCAAGAACTGTCTGTTATATGAATGTTGTTGGGCATTTTATTATGTTGGACGTGAACCGCTTCGTCCACGTCGGCATGACTCTAACGGTGACTACGAAACAACTTTACCGGGTATCGGGAGGGGTTGCTAAAGCGTGCCGGTAAACTCGTGCTTCCTTCGTTTTTTCGTTGTTTGCTTTATTTTTACCGAAACTGTTCTTAAGGTTCATCGAAAATACGCCGCCGCTGACTTCGACGAGGATCTTCGAAACGTGCTGCGTCGCTCCGGATGCAAAGGAGAGAAGATTGTCTTCATCATGGACGAATCGAACGTGCTCGACTCTTCCTTCCTGGAGAGAATGAACACGCTTCTCGCCAACGGGGAAGTACCTGGGTTGTTCGAAGGCGACGAGTACTCTGCGTTGATGACGCAATGCAAGGAAGGAGCTCAAAGGCAAGTGTAATGTTAATTTGTCACTTTGTTGTTACGTGCATGGCGTGTCCACAAACAGCTGTCGTGACTCAATGCGACATTCTCAACCTTGATTTCTTCAATTAGAGAGGGTCTGATGCTGGACAGCCAGGAAGAACTATACAAGTGGTTCACGGGCGAGGTGATGAGGAACCTGCATGTCGTATTCACCATGAATCCGTCGGAGGAAGGACTCAAGGACAGGGCGGCGACCTCTCCTGCGCTCTTCAACAGGTCAAGCGACTGTTTGTTATGCTTGTTGAAACATTATGGAGAAAGTTCCCTTTAATGAAAATGTGGTTTGCGTCGGTTGAGCTTCCTTGTTTCGAAACTGAATTTTGTTATTTACATTTTGAAAAATGCGTTTGTCTTTAAAAAAGATTACTAATCAGGGTATTATAAATGTAACATAGAACTTCCTCTGTTAATCCGCGAACAATGTAACTCCTATCTACGTGTGGTGGCACCCAATTCAATCTTTTTTTAAACACTATCATGAATAATAATGCTAATGATCTTCCTTCGCAGATGCGTGTTGAATTGGTTTGGCGATTGGTCGATTGACGCTCTTTTCCAAGTCGGCAAAGAATTCACCGCGAAAATGGACCTGGAGAACTCGTCGTACAGCGCCCCGGAGTATCTACCTGCTGTGTACGACAAACTGCCTGCGGTGCCTACACACAGGTAAGCTGGCTCTACTACTGCAGCGCGAGCATTCAGACAATGCGACTTGTTTTGAGTGTGAAGCAAGGCTGCTTGCTTGAAGTGCTCGTCCCCAGGCCATCGCAATCATCCGGGACATGTTCTTGCAGGGACGCGATCGTCAACGCTTGCGTCTTCATCCACCAAACCCTGCACCAAGCCAACCACCGGCTGAGCAAGCGAGGAGCGCGCACCATTCTCATCTCTCCGCGCGCTTTCCTCGACCTCATCAACCACTACGCCAAGGTGATGCAAGAGAAGAAGTCTGACCTGGAAGAACAGCAGGTGACTGCTTGAATTGATGTTCGCACGGTCGAAAAAACAAGGTTATGTGCTGCCGCCAACTGTCACCCAATAGCTTAATGCGCACACCTTTTCCTGAAGAAGACTGGATCGATAGTGTTGGACGGACTGTGTGGATAATTCTGCGGTTGATTTATCATGTGACGTCATGTTGTGATACGGTCACCCCTTTCACACTGTTGCAAAAAAATGGAAAATTTCCGTGGTTGCACCATGAACAATTCGATGACTTTGTGCATCTTGAAATCAGGACCATAAACACAATGCTTAAAATTGCCGCCTGCTCTTCTGTGAGTTCGTTTAGAAGTAGCTTTGTGCATGAAACGAGTAAATATGCGTCAATATGTTCCATTCAAAACAAGCAGCGGTGCGAAAAGAACATTGAGGTTAGCTTTATCTTGCGTTCAACATCATGTCTGGATTTCTTTTTTGCAGATCCATCTCAACGTCGGTCTGCGCAAGATATCAGAGACGGTCGATCAAGTCGAGGAGCTTCGTCGCGAACTGTCGACCAAAAACAAGGAACTGCAATACAAGAACAATCTCGCGAACGAGAAACTGAAACAGGTCGTCAACGATCAGCAGGAGGCCGAGAATAAGAAGAAGACCTCTCGGCAGATCAGGTGCACTGCTGCTCGTATGTCGCATTTTCCTATGTTTTATTTTAAATTTTTGTTATCGTTACCATATCTAACCCGTAGAAAAGCGTACGTTCAAATGCTTAGTTCGCTCATTCCGCTGCATGTTCGAACCACAGCTGATTTATTCAGAGTGCAACTGGAAGAGCTGAACACACACATCGGCAAGGAGACAAACATGGTCATGGACGAGTTGTCGAAAGTCGAGCCGGCCGTGCGGGACGCGAAGTCCGCTGTGCGAGGCATCAAGAAACAGCACCTGGTTGAGATCAGGTCCATGGCCAACCCTCCGGCTGGTATGTAACATTTTTATCGCATTTCTTTGGAGTCCTGTGCGCATTTTCTAACATGTAGCAACTTGCAAATAGCGCCAAAAACCACTCAAGTTTTACTTCGACTAAGTCTGGGGTTCCCAACCTGTGGTACACGAGTAACTTCCATTTTTTCAGAAAAACCTGGATTCACAGCTTTTTGGTTTACTTATGGGGCGTTGTTCCTAAATAAATAAATTTTCCCGTAGCCTGCTATTCCTATTGTTTCGTAACAATATGGCTCTCGATGCGCTGTTAGCAAATTCACGCCACACATCGACCAATTGGTGGAAGGTAAACAAAAATCTTATTAAATTTAATTGTGTTCTTTTGTTATTTTAATGTATATTATTCTTCTGAATAAACTAAGACCAAAGTAGTTGTCCTGGAAGAAGTGGTACTCATTGACAATACGGGGTGCCCAGTGATACGAGATCTTAAATAGGTTGGGAACCCCTGGTTTAAGTTAATTCGCAAGTTTGAAAGAAGCTTCTATCTATAAGCTGGAGTGTTACAACTACACCCTTGGAATGCTGCTGAAGACGTCGCAAAAGTGCACTCATCGATTGCGCACTAACTTTTTAGGGGTGAAGCTCTGCTTGGAATCGATTTGTCTCTTGTTGGGTGAACAAACTACCGATTGGAAGTCGATCCGCCAAATCATCATCAGGGACAACTTTATTCCAACCATCATCAAATTCGAGACAGAAGACATATCTGACAACATAAGAAAAATAATGAACGACAAGTGAGTTAAGAACTTGACGGTGAACGCAATGCTACCACATAAGCCAATTAAGCGCCCGAATGACTGATTTAACCCTTTCATATTTGTGCGACACTGCGTCTCAGTAGCAGCTGCTCTCTTTAGAGTCGTGGCAAACATGAACTGTGTTTTTGAGAGGAATGACGCAGACCTGAACCTACCGACGATTGCCGTATGCCTCGCGTTAAAAGGTTCAAAAACCCACGGTAGCACGCGTTGACTTCATGAACTGCTATTGTTGTCCCTTTCACACTTAACCCCCGTTGCACTGCAGGTACATATCAAACCCGGCGTACAAGTACGAGAGCATCAACCGGGCCAGTCAGGCCTGCGGGCCACTGGTGAAATGGGCCATCGCGCAACTGCTCTACGCCGACATGTTGCAGAAGGTCGAGCCGCTCCGGATGGAACTGCGCACCTTGGAAGAGAGGGCGGAAAAGAACCAGCGTGAAGCTGAGGAAGTGGAGACACTCATTAGCAGCCTGGAGCAGTCTATCAAAAGGTTGGAGATGCGACGAGACGTTCAAGAACAATTGTTCACGGGGAGACTTGCTTGTTTAGCTCATATGGCAAGCTGGGCTAGAACGAGCGCAATTTGTGCAAAGCTTCCCGGTAGTGCACAGTTTGTGTCATTGCCTTGCGTGACTATTGCAGTTGTCGATGGAAACTGTTAATCAACGCAACACGAGTGACAGCTTATCTTGTTTTGTGAATTTGTTCTTCCAAGTCTATGCACCTATCTACGTTTAAGATAAGGTTGTTGTTTGCGTTGTGCAGTACTTAGATTGAATAATACTTCCAGATACACCGACGAATATGCGCTGCTGATCAGTGAGGCCCAGGCCATCAAACAAGAACTAGTCGCAGTCGAAGCCAAGGTTACGAGAAGTACCAGCTTGCTGAAAAGCTTGTCGCAGGAACAAGAGCGCTGGGAGCAAACGAGCGACTCGTTTAAGAGCCAGGTGAGGTGTCCTGCCAACATTTTTGAAGAAGTTTATGTGAATAAACGTAATGACCACCCAGCAATCCCTTTGCCACTGTGCTTGGCGTTCTTTGATGGCAATTTAGCTGTAACTTCAATTTTAGTGTCCCTTTCTAACCTGATAAAAACAGCTTTTCCTGGCAGCTTTTCTGCTGCATTTTTCTGCTGGGTAAGTTGTTTTGGTACTGTTATTTTCTCAAAGGCTTAAAATTTTTTAATTGCCGATGTCGCTAGCAACGTTGCATGTTGGTCACTGGGCATCTTTTGTGCAGCAACTGTTTTTACATGTCTGGTTGTTGCCAGATGTCGACTATGGCCGGAGACTGCTTGCTGTCTGCTGCTTTCATAACCTACGCCGGATACTTCGATCAAGCCATGCGCCAAAACCTGTTCCTCGCATGGACGACGCACTTGCAGCAGGCGGGTATCGAGTTCCGACCCGATCTCGCACGAGTCGAGTACTTATCGACAGTCGACGAGAGGCTCAACTGGCAACACAACTCTCTACCAGTTGATGACCTTTGCACGGAAAACGCCATCATGCTGAAGGTTGGCTGCTCGTTTATATGGTTTTCAGTTCTTATCGCGTAGCCACACAGTCGTAGCTTTAACCTGGGTGCAAGGCGCCATAATTGAGCAGTGCTTCCGAGAGGTTTTCTACTATCGGTTCATCTTAACAATGCTCCTGTGCCTGCAAAGGCTAAAATAGAAAATTTGTGCAATTTTGTGTTATAGTTTTCTGTAACAGCAAACGATGGCTCACAATGGCTACCTCCGCATTGTGGAAGTGTGCCAAGTGAACTGATACTGTGGAACCCAAAGGTTGGCGTTATTCTTATTCTGAAAAGATTCTGTAAATCTTCTTGCAGCGTTTCAACCGCTATCCGTTGATCATCGACCCGTCAGGACAAGCGACGGAATTCATTCTCCGGCAATACGCCGATCGCAAGATTTCACAGACCTCCTTCCTCGATAACGCTTTCCGCAAAAACCTGGAAAGTTCTCTTCGCTTCGGCAACCCTTTGTTGGTGCAGGATGTCGAAAGTTACGATCCGATTTTGAACCCAGTTCTTAACAGGTATGACCTTAAACACAACATCCATGAATGCTCTGCTCCATCAACCTTGGCGGTGCTGAGGAAACAGTAGAATGTACTTCAAAAGTCAAAGAATCGTACCTTAAAATTTTGTGTACAAGCTTACACGAAATAGTCAAGTGCTTCCGCTCATGAAATTGTTGCTTTGCCAACCAGAACCTGGCAGTGGGGTACATGACCAAATCGACAGATTTAGGTTTTCACGCTAAAAACGGAAACCACGTCAGTGGGAAGGGTAAAGCTGTGCTGGAGAAATTACTAGGCTGTGCTGGAAACGCGTGTAATGCGTGCGCACTTGTTTGTCCGCAGTAGTGTGCTTCCAAGCATTGTTGACAGTGAATCGAACATAGCAACTACATCCGCATGCAATGCAGGGAGCTTCGTCGCACTGGTGGAAGAGTCTTGATCACCATCGGCGACCAAGACATTGACCTGTCTCCCGCTTTCACCATCTTCCTGACCACGCGCGACCCGACCGCCGAGTTCCCCCCCGACCTTTGCTCCCGCGTCACTTTCATAAACTTCACAGTGACTCGCGGCTCGCTGCAAGCTCAGTGCTTGAACGAAGCGCTCAGAGCGGAGAGACCGGACGTCGATGCGAAGAGGATGGATTTGCTCAAGTTGCAGGTAATCTCCGGTCCTTCCAACTCAATTACGTTCCATAGCATTCTCGCTTACTTAACTGTCTTTCTTACCTTAGCGTTGCATGACTTGACTCCGTACGTTTGCGGTGCAATACGGATTGAATTTACTAAAGGAATCCTCGTTAACGCATTGTTTTCTCGTTTTTTTTTGTATCTTGTTGCTGTTTGGATTATAATAAGACAACTGCTCAGTTGTGTTTACTTCACGTCTAGCGTTACAAACGTGACGTGCTTTGCAGGGAGAATACCAGCTGCGGCTGCGCCAGCTCGAAAAGTCGCTCCTGCAGACCCTGAACGATGTCAAAGGTCGAATCCTTGACGACGATCGCATCATCAGCGCCCTCGAAACGCTGAAGAAAGAAGCAGCTGAGGTAATAAACGATAAACATGCCGAGACTTAGGAAATCTTCACGAAATTTTAGTGCTATGTGAGTGCAGCGACTTGCTTTGATCAGAGGTGCCACTGCATTGGAATGCAACAACTGCAACAAAAGTATTGCATCTTCGCATCCAGCATCGGGGAACACGTTCATTACCTCACTGTTCCGATCGATGCTTGCTATAGCCCTCGAGTTTTTTTTGCATAATCCTTTGCCTCGTACTTAAAGTTTCGATTGATAAAGCAAAAACCATTATTTTTGAAATGGATGCGAGATATGTTTGAATTACTTCTCTGAACTTGCGACAATCGCATTGCGTTGTCTGCGCACGCAGGTTCAACGCAAAGTCGAGGAGACGGACATGGTGATGAAGGAAGTGGAAACAGTGTCCCACCAATATGTTCCTCTCGCTTCCGCCTGCTCCGCCATCTACTTCACTTTAGAATCTCTCTCCCAGCTGCACTACCTGTATCAGGTGAGCGAGTTGTGGCGCATGGGAAGTTCCGTCGCTTTGGTTTGGACTTTTAGTGTCATGGCAACTGTTACACAAGCCTGCGAAATATTTCCCGCCGGTCCCAGGCAATAAATCACCTTTAACTGTTTTGCTTTCTGCACCTAAATGTATTATGACTTTTTTTGGGGTGGAGCTCTTCGTCGCTTTTTGTCCCATATTGAAGTTGTCACCTTCCGCAGCCAAAGTGGCGCGTTGTTGAACAAAATCGGGAACATAACTGTGTTAATGAAATGTCGTGACATGCTGCCGTCTGCAATTGCATTCTTTTTTCTCCACTCGACAGTACTCGCTTCGCTTCTTCCTGAACATCTACAGCACAGTGCTTCATGAGAACCAAGAACTCTCCTCAGTGAAGGATTACTCTCAAAGGCTGAGCATCATAATCAAGAGCCTCTTTCAGGTACATTGCTGCTGCATTCCTTGTCACACCTCTGTGCAATTTTCGACGGGCATTAGCGTGTCTTACTTTTAGCGTAAGTGATTTTCTGGAGCACTTTCCCAAGCAATGTGACGAAATAAATAGGCGATGGTGACCTCACACTGCGCTGCATTTGCGCTCACGCCTTCGGATCCGGGACGTTTTGACATTGATTGATGTTGTTTTCGTCTGCAGACGGCATACAACCGCGTTGCTCGCTCCCTGCTGCACGAGGACCGCGTCACGTTCACCATTCTCCTCGCTCGAATCTACCTGAAGGGCTTCCTGCAGGGCGAGGTCAACCAACACGAGTACAACCACTTCTTGCGCGGCCAGGAAATCGTGATCAAAACCAAGTGCGTTTCCTTGCGGGCTGAACAGCGGTCGCTTGAATTCGTTTGGGCGTGGCGCCTTCTTGGCTTTGCTTTTTGGAGCGCCGTTAATTTTCTGCACACTCCATGATTTGTGCTTTTTTTTTTCAACGCTGCAGAGACATCGGCCGCGAGACCCGTTCCATTCCCATGCTGAGCGACGAGCAGCGTGAGAACCTGGCGCGATTGCAACACTTGGACGGTTTCAACGATTTGCCGAGCAAGATACTGGTAAATATTCTTGCCATTTTGTGCTCCAAAATATTATGTTCCGGGCACTGTTTGGCAACTTGCGATTTTTAACGAACTTGCGTTTCTCCCGTGCGTTTTGCGTGGTGTTGATGATGCATGCAAGTCTGATTGTTTGAACGTCCAGGCTTCGAGCGATGAATTCGAGCTTTGGATGAAAAGCGCAACGCCGGAAACCCAAGTACCGATGATCTGGAATGCCTCCGTGATGGATGCGAACGGAGCGCAGAAGGTGAGAGCGAAGCTTGGACGCGTGTCACGTGCTTTGCACCTTGTTGAGTTACTTTTGATGCTGCAAGTTGCGGAAAGGTACCCAACCACCATGTTTAGGAAGCAACATGAACTAATAAAGTTGGTTCGAAAACAAGAAAAAAAACATCAAGTTTAGTTTGATGAAATAGGTGACGTTTCGGAGCCGATTCGATACCATCGTCAGTTATGTTTTTAAGATGTGAAACTGATTTGAAAATAACCCATGCAAGTTTAGCTTTTATCTCCACATCTTGTCTGGTAGTTTTAAGGTTTTTGGAAAACCTATCTTGTATGACGCAATGCACATGAAGTCTCATATGGTTTCGTAGAAAACTAGCAAGCTGCTTATCAAACGCTGTCTCCCAACCACTGTTTTGTAGCGAACGCTACTACGCCCACGGTTATTTATCCCTGACTTAACGCGCATCCACACAGGCACCGGGCAAAGCCAGCGCAGCTCTCCACGCTCTTCTCATCATTCAAGCACTGCGAACAGACAGAGTACCAGCAGCGGCGTACGCCTACGTCAGATCTGTGTTCGGTGACAGCTTCATGGCCGAGAGCGAGCAGGAGATGGACCTCGCTGTGATCGTCGAACGCGAAGTGAAGGTAATATGTCCTTATGTAACGTTGCTACAGCAACGATTGCGACATCTTTTTGTTTCTCTTGCATGCCTTATTCTGCTGGTGCTACTATCAAGCATGAGTCGTTTTTGTTGTCTGAAAATCTTGCGTTAGTCGACGTTGCATCGATCAGTACCGAAGTCAATTGCGGTCACTGCTCCGTTGGCTTAAATCAGCGCCAGCACAACATAAGACAGGCGTGCCCAACTTGGCACTGCGTTGGTTCGTAAATGTCGCGGGTGCGTGCGGTTAGGTTCAGGCAACAAGTGATTTTTCTGTTTCGGGTAAATCACGATACAATTAGCTATGGCTTGGGACTGGATTACATGAGAAACTTCGACGCCCACCCCCATTCGAGTTGCACCCCGGGATTAAACTATTCTCGTGCAACTGATGCAAGGCTGGTGTATGACGAAAACAAAGGTGGTTGCTGCTGTTTTGCTAGAAAGGGATATGATCACTCAGAGAACAACGAAACAAATTACTTTTCAGGCTTCTGAACCGGTTCTGATGTGCTCCCTGCCCGGATATGACGCAAGCAACCGAGTTGACGATCTTGCCACTCACCTGAACAAACAAATCACTTCCATCGCTATCGGTTCGAGTGAAGGATTTGAGCAGGTTTGACGAGCGCCTTGTTCGAGTAACTGAAAATCGTGTTCGGGCATGACCATGACCTGGTCATGTAAATAAAGCCGGTATTTGTGAAAGCTGAAGGAAAAAAGCATGGGCACTAGCGCCAAAGGATGGATCCGTTTTGTGGTGCTGCCTTTTGAGCAGAAAGATTGCATGAACAAAGAAACAAATTCTCCTGAACTTTGACTTAGTCGCATTTTATCTTGAAATAGTTGCACGCTTCATCCTTCTAATAGTTGGGCGTTCTGAGCAGTTTTGCGCTTCGCATGAATAACAGCTTTGCCTGCACAGGCGGAGAAAGCGATAAACTCTGCATCGAGGTCAGGTCGCTGGGTCATGTTGAAGAATGTCCATCTCGCCCCGGGCTGGCTCGTGCAACTCGAGAAGAAGCTCCACACATTGCAACCAAACCCGGCATTCCGACTCTTCCTTACAATGGAAATTACTCCCAAAGTGAGTGCCTTGTGTACGTGGCGAGATTTCCTTTGAAGTTTTCGTTTTGAGCATTTGACTTCTGCCGGATCGTGAGTTGCCACGGCGATGTAGTGCTGCGCGAATCCTACTTACGTTTAATTTTTGGCCAGATCCCCGTCAACTTGCTCCGAGCTGGCCGCGTCTTCGTCTTCGAACCTCCCCCAGGAGTCCGAGCCAATCTTCTTGCGACCTTCAACCGAGTGGCGACGTCATCGCGTGTGCAGAAGCCCCCCAGTGAGAGGGCGCGACTCTACTTCCTGCTTGCCTGGCTGCATGCGGTCATCCAGGAAAGACTGCATTATGCTCCGCTTGGCTGGAGTAAAAAGTACGCGTCACTCCGTTTGGAAACACTCGTGTTTGTTTAATGGCTTGTCATGATTGGCGGCTTTCCTAGTTACAGTTGGTGCGTTTTATTGTAAATGGAACTTTACCTCGTAGATGCGTCTCTATTTCCATAAGACATTAATAGTTGGTGAGTGTTTATTGGCAAATCGTATGGGTCCCTTGTATTTTTAGTTTCAATAACATGCGACTAAGTTTCTGCACTAGATTGCGAAAGTTCACTTGAATATGGCCTTAACACGGTATTGTGGAGTATTGCGCACAAGTTTTTCAGACGAGAAAATAGTTTCAGGTGATTTTAGGCCTCAAACTTTCCTTCACTGGTGCGTCGCACAAAATTAACGTTTTCACTTGTGGCGCAAAGTTAGATCAATTTTTTACCGTAATCCTTCATATCGTAGTGTATGGTTCAAACTTTTTACTTAAAATTCCACCTCGAGGACGTTGCCCTTGTATTTGTTGCTTTTTGCAAATCGTAGATACGAGTTTAACGACTCCGACCTGCGCTGCGCTTGCGACACAATCGACACATGGGTCGACGCGGCGGGCAAGGGCAGGGACAACATCCCCCCTGACAAGGTGCCGTGGAATGCCCTGCGCACCCTCTTTTCGCAAGCGGTGTACGGCGGTCGTATAGACAACGACTTCGATCAACGTTTGCTCAACACTTTCCTTGAACGTGTCTTCACAGTTCGCAGGTGTGTTCAGCAATAAACTAACGTTTGAGTGCGTTTACACTTCACGTGTGTCGTAATTGCTTTTTCGTGTGTGTGCCTAGAAAAGTATCCACACAAGTTATATATAGTCTATAGAGAACATAAGTTCGTGGTCAAAGGACAATCGTAAAATATTTTTATCATTTCCGTGCATGCTTCTTGCAGTGCCCACAGCGGCAAAGCAAAATAGCACTCTCCGGTTGGTTTCTTGCTTTAGCCCTGCATTTCTTCCCAACAACATCATCAGCTTGGCAGCATGGCATTGCGAAAGCGTTGCTTTACTAGTCCGCAGCGTCTTTCTTTTTTCAGTCTTAGCGTAAGTAAGACATTTGCCCAAGCACTGTAACTTGCGTTCGTTAAACTGTTGGTAAATGACCATGGTGTTTGTTTGGTTTGTGGTTTAAAAGATTTGTACTTCCCCGCAGCTTCGAACACGACTTCGCTCTGGTCCGTAACGTTGACGGTCACAAAGACATCGTCATGCCGGACTCAGCAACTCACCAGCAGGACTTCGTAGACTGGGCAGAGCGACTCCCCGAGAAACAAACACCATCGTGGCTGGGTCTGCCCAACAATGCAGAGAAACTTTTGCTGACCAATCTCGGTTCGTTTTCTTTTTTTCTCTTTAATCTGACAAAGCAGTTTGGTTTCCAAATGCTTCTCCGTTGCGTTCGTAGTGACTGTCCAAGTCAGTTCTTTGGTTTTTGTTTGAGACATCGTGAAAAAGTGCCATCGAGCACGAAAGCCACGCATTCTTTACTGTAACTAGCAACCGACTGGATGATTTTACTGCCTGCAACCTGAGATGCAACAAAATAGAAGACTCTCCTGTATGAAGCTACAGGCCATTTATTTTTTGTCACAGAGTATGGATGTGCCAACGGCTTGCCGTTAGTTTGGCGCCCGGTTATTTGTCTCTTGTGTTTACTTCCGTTCATACCTGCTTGTCTTTACCACCTTTAACAGGACATGACATGGTTAAAAAGCTGCTCGGAACTCAACTGCTCGACGAAGATGAAGACCTTGCGTACGAACAGGTATGTTGTGTGGCTAACTTACGTTGCCAGATGACTGATGTGCTTGTCGCAATCTGCGTATCTGGAACAGTAAGGTCTTTTGAAAACTATGAAAAATTACCATAATTGCTGCTTGCATTGCAAATTAAAGGGATAAATTTTTGAAAATGCCTCATCACCCTCTGTATTTAGAAATACGTGTTTAAAGCCTTTATTCCACAGCACTTCAAAATTGAAGCCTGTTTGCAGTTTGTGTGTCCAGCCCAAGTGGATTGAATTTACATTCCGCTGAGCAGGAATTCCAGGAATCCTTGCTTGTTAAGCTCTGCATGTAAGCTCCATTGATTCTACGGCTTGGGGACCAATGTCTGGGCGTATTGTTACATGAGGAAACGTAGATGTACACTTCATTAGCGCACAAATTGAACCATGCATCGGAACTCCGTCGAACCCCTGATACTGACCAGCCAAACCCCTGTGGTTCGATCGAGCCCAGGTTAAGACCCATTGCTATATGACAACGTGAGTGAATGATGAGACGCTAGGATACATTGATTTTGACTGTGCAGTAATCGCCATCAGACTGACGTGACGGTGGTTATTAGAAGCTCCAAGAGTTTTTTCAACGATTAGGTTTCACGAAAAAACGCATATTTTGTTATTGCAAAGTAGATACCACCAAGTTGGAGTTTACTAATGCCAAAAGATCGTGTTGGTATGACTTGGGTCTCTCATTTCAAAGAAGAATTAAAATGTTTCAGTCGTGGAGTTACTGTATTGAACGAATGGCTTTGTTTACAATGTTAAGGCCATTATGAAAATGAAAATGGAAGAGATTCTGGTATGTCACTCGTTTTGTAGAACCCATGTAGTGTCGAAGCTCGTAGCATGAATATGTATATTGTAATGTAGCTGCAACATGCTCGATTCAGGACATGTTGTAAATAATTGAGTCGAAAAGCAGGTGGTGGTCAAGTGTACGGTGAAATGTGCGCTTGGTTTTGCCGAGTTTTTATAATTTTGCCGCGAGATTGAACCGTGGGATGTACAGGTACCTGCATCTTGGCCGGTGTTGATTTTAAAATCTATCTACTTGACTTTGCAACTTTAACACGATCGTTGCCAAAGGCGTTACTTAGCCTTCAAGCTTTTTTTCTTTGTTTTCATTCCGACTAGCCACTTCACCGTCTTCATTATCTTCTCTTGTTGTTGACCTACAACCGATTGACATATGATTTTAGTAGGGAATTCATTAGAGGTGGAATGCCTTTTTATGTAGCTATGAGGAGGTGGTGGATGCTTCGGTGTATATTGATGTCAGTAGTGATCGGAAGAAGGAAGTTTTGATTCAGTTCAGAAACGCTGTAGAACCGCCAGAATGCAGCAAATGATCTTCGTACTTACTTTCTAATTTTGAAAGAATCAAAACTCTATTCTTGTTGTTTGACTGAAATAAATGCGTGACCTCTTCTCTAACTACGTAAAAAATTTTGTTTACATCAAGCAACGGTGTTTAAAAATTTTTTAAGAATCAAATTTCACGAGTGTTTAAATCGAGAACTAATCCAGTTCTGTTCAAAATCGCACGACCCTGACCAGAGTTCATGTCAATATCAGGCCCGTTTCATCTTGATCTGATAAGCGCTGTTGCTTGAATAAGCCTAAACTCGTTTTTGATTGCTTTCTTTTACCAAAAAAAGTGATCGGCACAGCCTGTACACGGCCGGTTGATCAAGTTTTTTCACAAATGCTTGATCTGCTCTCGCAGGTGGAAGTTTCGACGGCGGAAAGTCGTCGCCGTCGCACGTCATCGACTCTTTCCGACTCGGACGGTCGACCTCAGTGGATGAAAGCTCTTCTGTCCTCCGCCCGGACCTGGAAGTCGCTCATCCCGACTCAACTGCATTCGCTCAGAAGAACAGCCGACAACATCAAGGATCCACTTTTCAGGCAAGACCTTCTTTCAACGACTTCTGTAGTTCTGTGCTAGCTGGTAAAGCAGGAGTACCAAACACGCGGTCCGCGATGCTTTTTGGAATTTTAAAATATTTAGCATATTATTCATTTTGTTCGCCGCTGTTCAAAGTGCCAGGTCAGCAAGTCAACAAGTTCCTTTTGATTGAAAGTAAAGCACTGTATTCTTATTGTGTTATCTTTTTACTGACATTTGCGACATTGTAATAAAAGTTATCATAATGCCAGGGTTTTTTTAAGGAAAATGTTAGGCACCCGGTATGGGCTTCTAGGGACCCGATGATAATTTTCTTTGATTCTAGGGACCCGATTTACATATCTAGGGACCCGATTCGGGTCCATAAAACACCTTTAAAAAACCCTGATAATGCACTCCTCAGGTTGCTACAAACGCCCTCATTTCGCCTTTGTAGCAATTTGAGTTTGAGAACCTATGATAGGATATATGAGGTTTTATTCATCTAGGTTTCTTTTTTTTCTTGTCGTGCCAATGATCCTCCCCATACGTATATATGACCGTATCATCTAGTAACAGTTTCGTTAGTGACGTTGCTGATCTCCTAAATATAGAACCACTTTCGGGATGGCTATAGTTTGATTTGTGCCTTGCTATAGGACAAATGGGTGAAACGCACGCATATCTCCCATCATCCTTCATCTGCTTCATTCACGTAGCAATTTTATTATTTGTCCGTTGGTCGCGACAACTTTTCATCTGTGGGCCAAGCAACTGACTAACTGGTCCATCTCGGCCGTGCTCGTCTGGGCCAAATGTTTTCCACCGATGAACCTCATTCCTGGCCGCGTACAAATGTCTTCGCGTGGTGCGCAGGTTCTTCGAGCGCGAAGTAAACCTCGGCGTCAAGTTGCTGGGCGTTGTTCGCTCTGATCTCGACGAAGTGATCGCCGTCTGCGAAGCAAAGAAGAAGCAAACCAACTATCACCGCTCACTCCTGTCCATGCTGAGCAAGGGGATGCTCCCGCAGTCGTGGAACAGGTAAGAAACCACATAGTTGTGTGATTGTCGTCAACTGGCAGCCCTGCCTTGTACTACTATGCTTTGAAAATGATCTTACACAGGAGATTGAAAACGCAAAATGTTCCGATGTAAACTTTCGTGAAAATCTTATTGACTGAATCATTATCACAGTTTTGAAACTGAACGTATCACCGCGTAGGCTGAACGGTTTTGCCTTCAGATTCTCAGCCATTTACGTCCCTGTAAATCTTACAACCCGCAACCACCCGAGCACTGAAGCTCGCAGCAGCAGGTTAACCCAGTGATGACCTCCATGCAAGTTTCATTCACGTCGGCGACAGTCGAGATTGGCTGAAAAATCCCTGCCGTTCTTAAGATGAAAGTTGTTGGGTTTGGCCATTTCAAGGTTTGGTTTTGATGCGACAGTGTCATCTTCACATTCCACGCAGGTTCAAAGTTCCGGACGGTTGGACTGTGATTCAGTGGATCACGGATTTCAGCGAACGCATCAAACAGTTGCAGAAAGTTACGGCAGCCACCGGATCTAAGGGTTTGAAGGTACTTTCCTTGTTTAAGCAGCAACCAAAGCGTGATGTGTAAATTTTTACCGATAAATCACGGCTTCAACCCGATTATCCGTAAAACGGGCAAATCGCTAACGACGAAAAACAGGGACCCAGATGTGTCTCATGTAAACGCACAACTCGCCACTGCATTATTCCGCCATCTTCGACGCTTTTGAACAAAAAAAACGCCTTTTTGCGCTCAAAATTCAATCCAGCGCACTTTGTGTACTTGATTTCGCTGGTGATACTACTGCTTTGCATTCCAGAATCTCTCTGTGTGGCTCGGTGGCCTTTTTGTGCCGGAGGCCTACATTACAGCCACGAGGCAGTACGTGGCGCAAGCTTATAACCACTCCTTGGAAGAACTGACCCTCCGCGTTAAGGTCACGGACGGCAACACTGCAGCCGCACTGGACAACAAGACTTTTGCGGTGAACGGTATGGTTTCTTCATGAACGCTTTGTTGGCCTGCACGTCGCTTGCCTGTTGATTGTTTACTCGGTCGAATGACAAGACGCGTGAACGTCACGTGATTTTCCGGCTTCTTGCCAAATAGATTCCGCTTTCAGGCGCTAGTGTGCCATGAAGTGCCCGAGCGTTTGGGCAGGTTTGTATGATACAAGTGAGGAAAGAAACTTGACGCTGTACGTATAAGG
>JGI24021J15306_10000633_pt1 | contig 28748 bp, 27 predicted proteins | sample Ectturendosymbi1_FD_15306 | JGI IMG/M metagenome (IMG submission 15306) | reverse complement strand
ATGGTCAATGGTTTATTGTTTCATATGACTCAGCCAACAAGCAGAAGCATCATAAAAGCCATCGTATGCAGTAAGCCAACCATTATCGACTATTTGACAACAGCCCTTATCGACTATTTGATCATCAACAAAGCAAAATTAATCTTGTTTGCAGTAGTAGCACGTAAACGCATCACTCACCTTCATTTACATCCAACAGTTTAAATTTGAACGGGCCGCCATTTTCGCTGCTGTCGGCGTCAGTGGCATTCAGATGTGCCAAGCCGTGAACAACGGAATCACTGGAGCTTTCATGCACGTGCACAGTGCAATTAGCGCCATCTGCTGTGCACTGAACTGAGTTCGCGCTTCCGCCAAGCGGCGCTGTTACACGAAATACGGGGCGGTTGTCGTTGACGTCTTCGACGGACACGTACGCGCCGTTTTCAGTTCTTTTCTGAGGTGTTCCATCATCTGAGGCCACGATGCGCACGAAATAACTATTTCTCAACTCATAATCAACGCCAGGTGGCGCTAAAACAAGCGTGCCGGTGATTGGATGGACACGAAAGGGAAGTTCTTGGGAGTCACCAGCCAAAGCGTAAGTCACGTTGCCTGCCTTGCCGCTGTCTCTGTCTGTCGCAGTAAAGCGATAGATGACTCGACCGTCTTCTGCGTCTTCTGCTATGGAAAGCTTCAGAAATAAAGAGAGGCTTATTAATGGTTGCTGTTTTTTTAGTGGAAGATAGAAAACGACGCGCTGATTGGTCATACCTGAGGTGACGGATCGGCAAATTCTGGGGAATTGTCGTTTACGTCAGCGATGGCGACACTGACGGTACATGAGCTGGTGAGAGGCATCTCGCTACGATCCGATGCGGAGACAGTAAGCACGTAACTTTGCACGCTTTCGAAGTCGACTTCCGCGATCAAGTTAACCTCGCCTGCAACAAGAACAAGGATTTCGATCAGTTTCGGCCTGAAGTTGGTTTGTTTAAGTCAGATATGTCCAACCCAACTGGCTTACTGAGCCAAAAATTATGTCACCATCTTAACCAAGGCCGTACATTTGATGACATATTAGTGAGGGCCGCACACTGAATGACTTACTTTGATCTTAGCAAACTAAATTTAGCTTAAGCTAATGTACTGAAAGCGTTCGAATCCTAACTCTAATGGTAACAGACGTCATAAAGTGGCACTGAGGATCACCTGCATCAAAGGGTCAAATTCAAGATAATCAAAATAAGGACGGGTTGTCAATATGTAGGATACTTCTACTACAGCGAAAACCTAAACTGGGCCGCACAAAACCTTCGCCTGGGCCGCGGGTTGGACATAGCTGGTTTAAGTGAAGCGACTGTTTCGGCGTGTTTCATTTGAAAAATTTCGATATTTCGCTTTTCGCTTCAGAGCCACAGCAACACCCCAAGCAAAACTTAAATCTCGCAAACCTCTAACAAGTTTATCTTTGAAACTAAACGAGATCGGCCACCTGTGTCTTCGTTGATGGCGAACTTCCCGTGCTCGTTGCCCGCGCTGATTGTGTAGCGAAGTTTCGCGTTAGCGCCGCTGTCCAAGCTTTTCGCGCGCACCTGCACGACCAGGCTGCCAGGTCTCGAGTCCTCTGGGACGGTGGCTTCATACTGGCAAAAGAGAAGTGGAGCGTTTGGGACGAGGTTTAAAAGAGTACCTACTTCATTTTGCAACTGTCCGCTCTGACCACCGCAGCAGCGAACGAAAAGTGGTCTCGGAACACAAAACCACAGTGTCTAGTGCCTCATCACTCTAATCTTAATTTTTGTTAATTTTATTGATGTATTTTCTTTTCACTGCAAAAACGCTACCTGCGTTCTGTCGAATTTCGGAGGGTTGTCGTTGACGTCCAGCACTTGAAAATGCAAAGTGGCCGTGGATGACATGCGATGTTCAAGTCCGTTATCCATAGCCTGCGGTCAAAGATAAAGAGCGTCTTGTTTTCGGGACTACAACCAAATAGCGAAAGGCAGCAAATACTGGGAAAAACGCGCAAATGATAAACAAACATCCAGTACACTCGGTACCACCCAGCAACCTTCAAAGGTAATTCCAATTAAATACGACTACAACTGCGTCCGTCGAAACCAAAATAACGATTATTATTTTTACGTTTTAAAATTATACTGCGTAGCTGAACCGTCACCAAATGCGAACGAGAATGGTCAAGCAAAACTGGTTTCTCAAGCATGTTGTTCTTACCACCACTTCTAGTTCGTATGATGGCACTGTCTCCCTGTCCAGTTGTTTTTGCAGAATCAACACTCCAGTGTTCGGTTCGACGTAGAATAGTCCGTTAATGTCATCGCGCAGCACAAAACGGATAGTGCCGTTTCGACCTGTTGTTAAACAGTGACACGAAAATATGAGCTAACTTTCCCAAACCAAAATCAAATAGAACAAAAAATAAAACAAACAATAACGTAAGAACAACAGTGAGCACGTATTTTTTGAAAACGGTCTTCGTACGCTGCGCCTAAGTTCACTCCACCCCGGTGTCACAGCTGTAGTACTCAAGTGTGGCGTGAGACAGATGACGACTTAAAACGCGCATGTGATGACAACATACATTCGGTTGAGGCTGATGAGTCACATACGCTTTAATCGAAAAGACATAAAACCATTTTGGTTCGGTTTACCTTCATCAGGGTCATGCGCGATGACTCGGTGCAAAAGCGAGTTGACTGGCGTGTTTTCGCGCGCAGCTGTTCTCAGGGACGAGTTTTCGAACGTGGGCGCGTTGTCGTTGACGTCACTTACGATGACGTGGATCTGAAGCAAGCAAACAACGCAATACCACAGTGAAAAACTTTCTTTATTGGTCGAAAAATGCAAGTTTTAAAACAAACTATGATGTCGGCAAAAACCATTGTAAAATACCGCAAAACAATGTCGCAGCTGCAATCAGCCTGAAAGAAGAAACGAAATCACTCACTTTGCTCGAGCAGTGCTTTCCACCACTGTCAGCTACGGAAGCTGTCAAAAAGTATTCTGAAGTCGATTCACGGTCCAGAGCTGCAGCAGTAGAAATTTGGCCTGAACAAGAAATAGCAATGAATAGATTGCTAAAAGAATTTGTGTATCGCAATCAGATTTGTACGCCGAACTGACCATGCTTTGTTTCTTGTACGACGAGTATCACTTGCCGCGTATCACCAGCACATTCAGAACACGTTAAATTCAGGTCCTTGATTTTCTACATCAGTGCAAACGAATTGCAGAGTCAGACGGGCAGAGCGCTAAGAAAACGTTTTACCTGTTTGCGAATTAACCATGAACTTCTCCGAACTGTCACCAGACAAAGTGTACTGCAAAACAGCATGTTCTCCAGCGTCCGCGTCTGATGCTTCCACTTGGACAACGTGGGAATTCACTGGAGCATCCTCTCGAATCGTTGTGCGGTAAGTGAGCTGTGAGCCACAGTCAAGTGTTACAGAAGAGCTAATTCCCAATTTGAGGTCATTCACAGATGGCGGCTAAGCGCAGGCTTACGCATTCAAACATCAGGAACGAAATATTCACCTGTGCGCACTGTGGTGCGTTGTCATTAACGTCATCGATCTGAACAGTCACGTGAGTCATGTTGCTATGGCGTCCGTCAGTAATAACGATGGTGAGCTCATACCGAGCCGTTGCTTCCCGATCCAACTGCTTAATGACCTGACACAAATTTATTAAAACCATTTACTTCGCAAGTTATGCTTTTCAAATAATAATACAAAAAAATAAATGCAATTTATCGCGCAGAAAATAACTCAAGCAGCAGCAAAAGTTCACAGCGTCACTAACGCAATCATCGTCTAAAAGAGCTTGCGGTCGAACATCGTGACACATTCTGCCAGCAGAGCCACGCGGCTGCCTCTCATACGCCGAGCCGCTTAACACACGGTGCTGGACCTCACACAGCCAAACACTAAACCTCAATTTAATAATTACCTAACGTTGATTGTTGACCCGAGTACACGACACCCACTCCAAACGACGAGCACTTACTTCCAATCCTGCTTTGATGTTATCGCCACTCTTAGAGCGACTCCACACCACTTTGAACTGATGATCAGGATCTCCGTCGGTTATGTACATGCCGAGATTGGCAGAAGAGCCGACGGTGTCAGCGTCGTTTGCCAGTAAGACGCTGGGTGTGACGAAACCCACTTCGACGCTGTGGCCGTAAATAAAAGACACACGAACTGAGAGTGTGCAGCAAAAAAGCACAGACGGCGGCGCGGCAATGAATTTACTTCAGCCGGTCACAAGAAGCCGCCCATACAGCAGGGAAAAGCAAAAACGAAAATAACAGTTCGGCTCGATGCTATCTTTTGATCTCAGCAAGCAACTTATTACGTAAGCAAGAGAGAACTCACTCTTCGGAAATGGACAGCGTGTAATGCGACTCGCTGAACCCTGGTGGACTGTCGTTGACGTCGATCACGTGAACAGTCACGTGGCACTTGGAGGAGCGCTCCTCCTTTCCACCGCCGTCGACAGCAAGTATCGTGAGATGGTGAGTTATCTGTTGCTCCCGGTCGAGTGGTGCCAGGGTGGTGATGACGCCAGTGCTGTTGTCCAGAGCAAACAGAGCCGGAGTTTGCGCATCGTTGTCAAGCAACCTTCGAATAAAGCAAGCAGTTAAGTCGACAGTTCGTTTTGTTGGCAATGACACATTTCTTACAAATGTTTTGCGTTTAGCTGCACCACTCATCTGAGTCAATGGAACGCATAGAAGTTGCCTTTAAATAGTATTAGTGTCTTGTCAAACCAATATTGAAAGTAGCGGCATTATATTTAGAAGTCTGAGAAGTAAATAGCGGCCAGGGGTAACTTTCTAAGTGAATCGAAAATGGCGTCACAGCATGGTGATCCGCATATAGTACAAAAATCAGGCGTAGACAAATAAAAAACATCCTGTAAACGCACGAACACCAGTGATTCGCTTCGCCTCAACTTATCAACGAATCATTGCAGTTGATGATTGCACTGTATCGTATGTATACGCGACCAAATGTTCTGAAGAATTGGTCAAGGATCTCATTGGCAAAAATGTGGATTTGCAATGTCGTACCAAACGGTCGTCAATACATACATTAAAGAAAATTGTCTCACAACTCCTTATTTCTTACTTGTAGGTCACTTGTCCAGATGCGCCCAGGTCCGGGTCACGAGCGGTCACGCGCAGCACTTCTGTCCCAGCGGGAGAGTTCTCCACGATAGAAGCGCGATACTCGATTGTTGAAAAATCGGGTGCGTTGTCGTTTCTATCAAGTACGGTGACAAAAATCTGAAAGCACAAAATAAACATCATATTCATGTGGCAACTGTCTGTGCATAGTGCGTTGCGAAGAAAACTCACTCTAAACGAAAAATAATGCATTGTCTGATTGTGCGCATAAATCAATCCTTAAAAACGTGAAGGTAATCCATTGTGGAGTGCATACTGCGGTGTTACAAGCATTGAACTACCTTCCCCAACAAACTGCTTGACAAATATTAACTCAAGTACATTGACTATCACAAAACAACTGGACCTTGCCTCACTGACATTTTATGACGTTTTACTCAATTTTTTGGATAGATCTTGCTAAAAAATAGAGTGCCAGCCACGTTGTCTTTTAGTTGCTTTATGTTCCGATGCTTGCCACCGCAGCCTCGTTAAATCGTTTACCAGCAAGTATTTCGTGGCATAGCTTAAATTCTAAAGACTATCATTTGCTTGCATTATAGCCTAACTGCATTGCAACGCAGTCGATCCACCTGTGATGACGTCACAAGTTCAGGGGTCGTGCTGGTGACGTAAGCGATCACGGTGAGGTTGACTGTTGGGTTTGTCTCTCTGTCAATCGGTTGCTGAAGCGAAACCACACCGGTTCGCGGGTCGATACTGAAGTAATGACGAGCTTGGTCCGAATCCGTTTCTACAGTATAACAATTACTGACGGTAATTGGTAGCTCTCTATAACGTACAAAATTTGTTTTTTGAAAATGCAGCAAACAAGTTTTTGTTGAAAATTCCAAAAAAGTTCCACACTTTTGACGAGATTTTTTACGCTGATCCAAGCAAAAACACCATGTTCCTCAAGCAAACGGTTGTTATTACCCGAGGCACCCAGCCCTTCGAGATCGTTCTCTGACCCGATGTACGGACTTGAAAGAGCGTACGTGACTTTGGCGCCGTTGGCGTCACCTTTAACTCTGATTACCTGTGAAAACATACATTTTGCTGGAAAATATCACGCGAAGAGTCCTTCAAATCTGGTCAGCACATGTATTAAACATAAGGAATCGAGCGTATTGAGGTAGTAGACGATGGAAATGCACGGAAAGCAAACCACTGTCTATAAACTGATACCTGAAATCGTAAGCGACAAAACTCAGTAAAGCAAGCGACAAAACTCAGTAAAGCAAGCGACAAAACTCAGTAATGAAAGCGACGTAAGCGACAAAACTCAGTAAAACTAGTGAGGCCGTCTTTACAACACAGCCTATTTCTTTAGGCTAATGGCAAAAATACCTGTTGGTCAAAACGCTACTCACCTCCGTCCCCACACGGGCTGCTTCTGATACAGAAGCTGTCCACATGCGGCGCTCGAACGTAGGAACAGTGTCACGGTCGGTGACGAGATACACAGTCACGCCGACGACGCTGCTTTTCGGTTCTGGGCCGTGGTCGGTCGCACGGATGTAAAAACTAAGCACCGGTACCCCTGCGTAGTGAAGAGGTTCATGAGAGACTAAAAGGCAAAATGCATGCACTTTTAGAAGAACGTAGCACCGCGAATTAGGCAGTTAAAAGTCAGCAGCCGAGTGGATATGCGAAGAAAGGTCAAGGATATGCTTAACTGAAATATGTACTTGCCAGTCTGAAAACAGGCATCACACAGTCATAAGAGAAGGGAACCCTGGCAAGCAAAGCTTCTGACCAAGGACTGCCATAGATATCAATATTACTTTTTCAGATCAAATCCGCCACAGCATCGCTACTGACGCCCCTAAGCGTTCGTGGCTTGTTTACGCTTTTTGTGGCTGTGCACGTTTATACAATTACAACAAAATTGTATGCAAGTTTATAAAATTTCATGGCTATACAATACACAAGTTTACGTAAACGACTTCCTTGGCTTGTACCATGGAATGTTCGAGATCGCATGCCAGTAATTCGGTTGCGCAGTTTAGTTTAAAAGTGGCAAACATTCTCAAAATTGCGATGCTACTGCTTTCGAAATATGCTTCGCGATCTAACGCTGCCAACGCAGGCGCAACACCCAGTACGTTGAAAACTTAACATTTTAAAACATATATTAGGTACAGACTCGGTTAAAAAAATTGAACAGCCACGAACATTTCAGCTTGAAAATTCTGCCTTGGCAAACATGAAAATTGGAGGTACACCAAAAATGACGCAATTGGTTTTTAAACTGCAGCAAGAAATAAACTGCTCTATCAATACGTTGCAATGCTGAAGCAAGACAATAATTTTATATGCCATGCCGAAGTGAAAGTTGTCAAATACGCAATTCTGTTTTTTTCCTTCGTCACAAAACACAGGCTTGGTGCACGTACAGTACTAGGCTGTATTTGCTCATTGGACTTAGATTGAAACTTATAGCACTTGTAAGTACGGGTGGAAAAATTACGTTATGGAAAAATGGTCTACTTGTTTCGCTGATGCCAACTGTCCAGGTCAGAGAACATGAAGAACATACAAGACAGTGCAACATTAAATAGAGTTAATCGGATCTAAAGCTTCCATAACAAAGCAAACCTGTACAGGCAACTCAAAACATTCCATGGCGAGAAACCTTTTCAAGCTCGCTGTTATGCCGCTACATTAAAGTTTGCGTGCGTACAGCAGCTGCACACAAAGGCATATTACAGCTGCAGGCCGACCGTCATTTGCGATGGCAAAGATTCAAAGTTACAGCGCGTAAAAATTCGTTTGTCTCGATTGAATCAATGAACAGCGCACTGTTGTTGCCAGTTAGGACCGGAATTCCGACGCCAGCAGCGAAAATAATGGCGTCCGCATCGCCAATCATGCGGTCAGAGCGCGGTCGAACATTTTGCTGGCAACCTGCACGGCCGATCGTGTGAAGTAAGGCTAAGCTGACTTCGGTCCACCAACACATCAAGTCGTCCTGACCGAAGGATTAACAAGAAACTTCACTGCTTTACTCAGTGTAAGAATTTGTGATGAACCTTTCTGAACGAAAACCGATTAGCAGATATTCATTACCCGAAAATTTCCTGCAGGCTAAACGCACTAATGTTTTCGGCCAACACGACAGCGACATACGGTCACAAAGAAGAAGTACTGACATTGCAGACATTTAAGCTTTCAAATACGATTAGATCCGAGCTCACCTTTCAGTCCGATACGTTCTCTGACAGCGATGGTCCCGGTGTCGGGATCAAGGCTGAAGTACCGCTTCGCGTTCGACGCGTCCTCGTCCCAAGCGAAGGTCACCCGACCGTTCTCACCGCTGTCCGCATCTGTGGCAGCGACCTGCGAANNTAATGCCAGTCGGGATAAGAAAAGCTTTTCGTTTCAACTTTGTTCAGTCTTATGCCAAAGCACAGACACTTTGACGTTGTTTCTGCTTTGAATATAACATTTGCGACAACTGGAGTGTTCGAGGCGTCAGAAAATTTGCTCAGTATTTTATGACATCCACCCAAAAATGCATGGAGCACGCATCGAGGACGTTCTCGTCTTCGTAACATCAAGCAAGAATTGCAGGAGTGTTGTTTCCTTTCAGTGCCTGGGTTAAATTGCGCATGCCAGCCGCCATTGCGTTTCGGAGTTTAGGGCCGAAAATTCCTTGCTGTAATAGTAACTGTTCCGGCGAGTCGAGGGAAGTCGCACGTGCGTGATTTTGTTCGATTTTACAAGATTTTCCTTCGGCCTGGGAAGATACCAGTCCCATAAACTCCTCTAACTCGACGCTTCCCATCGCTGTTGTCAGCAGAGTAAGCTCACCGTGACGACATGATCCCCGATTCGAGCTTGTCTTGCAGGCAGTGCAGCAGCGAAGCGGTCTTGGGTGAAAACGGGGGAGTGATCATTGACGTCGTTTACGCGGACGTGCACTGTGCAGCGTGATATCCAGCCTGGTGGAATAACAAGGCATTACGAAAAGTACTTGGCAATTACGACAGATTCAATGCGTCCGGAAAAAAACAGTCTGGCCCAATCCTGTCAAGTCAATTCAGTTAAGAACTTCCATCCATATGAAAGGCTTCAACACGCGCGAGACAAATATAACATTGAACAATCGAAATTGCGCCCACTTAGGGCTGAAATTGAAAAAATGTTCAAAGCTGAACAGTTAAAGCACATTTTCTTACTGTCACCACTCATTTCTGAGAATAAGTTTCGCCATTTGCTGACCTTTCTCATCCACGGCCTCAACGGCAAAAACCACAACGGAGTCGTGGCTCAGCACTAGTTCCCGATCGATACTCGATTCGCTGTGAATTGCGCCGGTTGAGGCATCGATTTGGAAAAGGCGCGCGGTGTCGTCATCGGTCGCGATCGCGTAAGTCACTGCGGTTTCGGCGCGAGCATGCACCTGCAAACATCAGGGACGTTTACGTGCATTTTATCAATTTGACAGAGGAAGCGGTAATGGACATTTGCGGCTCTTGGATACGGGAAAGATCAACATTCGGCGACTCTGATTGTCGCATTGCGCGCAGCGTTTACTCCAGACTGCTCGCGCTCACAAGAAAGGTGTTGACCTGGAGGTGAATTGGATGAAAAGTTGAAAGCATACCTGTCAAGAACCTAACTCTCTTCGCGAAATGAGATGCACGAAAATGGGAATAATCTCTTTATGCAAACGAGATCACATGGAGTCGAAGTTCTGCGTTTCACGTCTCACTAGGCACCAACTTCAATACACAGAAGAACGAGAATCGTGTTGCTGTCATATAAATTGTGGTTTCAAGGACTTTCTTTTATGTGCTGCATTAACTATGACTCGAGTGCTTAGTGGTCAGCGTGGTCCTCCATTGCGGAAAAAATTGCCGTGCTTACCATTTACTGTTAAATTTACGAAACGCACCAAACTCATTCGGCTCCAAACAAGCGAGCCGACAGACGCGAACATCAGAGGCAAAGCCAGTCTGCGCCAAGACGTACCCTTCCGACTCTGGCATTGGGTGCGTCGTTTTCCTGAATAGTGAAGTTGTACTGAGTCTGGTCGAAGCTGACTGGAACTGGGAGAGTGTCAATCGTTGTGAGGTGCAGAAGCAGAGACGACGTGGCAGTGAAAAGTCCATCGGTCACGGACACTTCAGCGTTAATTCGGTTAGACGTTGTCATTGCCACGGGTTGCGCCAGCGCCAGTACGCCTAAAAATCATAACTTTTTGTTGAGGACGACCACTTTGACTGGAATGTAAATTCAATTTACTGCTGGCAGTCACAAAAGAACACCTGCTTCAAAGATATGCTGTGACGGGCGGTAATTTCATGATTAGATAACGCTGAAAAGCCTAAAAGCAACGGTGATAAATTACATCGAAAATTACGCGAGCATTGTCGGAAGCGCGAACATTTCCGCCGGCTGCAGTAATTGGCATGAGAGCCGAACTCCCACATACCGGTTTCCGGATCCATGTGTAGGGCAAGAGACCCAGTTTTTTGCCGCACGGAGTAAGATAGGCTGTTTTGATTGGTGACGTCCGCGTCCCAAGCGCTGACTTTTCCAACAAACTGTCCGGACTGACCAGGGACGCTAACGGACATCTCGTAAGTTTCCTGAAACATTTTGGCATCACGGTCANAAGATACTGGGCATGTTAACCATACAAGCACAGTTTTCAGTGAGGAATTCAACGCTAGCACGATTAACTTTTAATGCCCTTGTTCGACTAGCACGTTTTCAGACTTTTTTTATAATTGAAGCGAATGCAAGTTGTTGCTGCAAGCTTTACATTTTATCAAAGAACCATCCGCAGTTTCACCCGCCATTTAAATATGACCTTAAACTGACGTTCAAGCGCAGTCGTCGCAACAAAACAATTTGTGGAGTCAAAATTAAGACGTGGATGAACCAAAATATTTTTTGTTTAAAAACATCGCGAAAATGTGCGAAAAAAATTGTTTCAAACCTTACCATGCCAAACACAGGTGAATTGTCATTGATGTCGTCAACGGTGACCGTAACCGTCACGTCAGAGTGACGTGCCGGCAGCCCGCCGTCGGTTGCGCGCACTGTGAAGCTGATCTCCGCAAGCACTTCGCGATCGAGATGTTTCGCAGTCCAAATCGTACCAGAGTCACGGTCAATAAGAAAATAGCGACCCTGCTGCATATCGTTGGCGACGATGGAGTAAGCCACGCGGCCGTTCGCACCGGAATCTTTGTCTGTAGCATGAACCTTGAAAAAAAAAACTTTTACTATGTCTGCACGCCACAGACCAAAGTTGTCATTTACGGTTTAATCCCGAAGAAATTACTGAAACCCGTGAACCTAAAAGTCACACCAACTTTCAGAAACACAACCATGGCCATTTCAGCTTTCAACACGGTTTGTGCTTGGCCAAGCTTCTTCAGACATGATGGGAATGTTACAGGTTCGGTTTGCAATGCTGTGATCGGATTACGGAAAAGCTCGACCTTTTTCCAGTTCGCTGAAGACTGCGCTTTCCTTACGCGTTGCCAAAGCAGACAAATGCAACAAAATAATCCCTTTTGCTTCTCAAATAAGCAAATTGCATGAGTGGCTTCACCCACGCTTGATCTCCACTCAATACATCACGTTGCAAGCAAGGCAACTACAGTTTCAAACTGCACCTCAACAATTTGATGACCAACGCTGGTGGTCTCAAGCAAGTTCACGCTGTAGCTTGGTTGGGTGAAAACCGGCGAGTTGTCGTTGACGTCAGTGACACGTATTTCGACCTCGACGTCAGCGTGAGCGCGCGACAAGCCGTTTCTTGCTCGAATACGCAAGCGATAAATGTGCTGGCGCTCGTAGTCCAACTTGCCAACGGTGACGATGGTGCCTGCGCAAAGTGCGACGCGTGATATCTCAGCAACGGAAAACTGAGCACATACCGAAAAAAACTTGACGATTCCGAATCGAAGGTAAACCTCGCGCGAAGTCACGCATTCACTGCAGTCTAAAGCAGTAAGGCTTGAATAAGGGGATGGGCAGAACAGAGTTAAATCCCAGAAATCACTATGACAATACAACAGGATGTAATTTCAACTCAAATCAACACAAAAAGTTCTTTAATACTAATCACTGATGCCACCAAACGGGACAGTGCATCCTTATAGAAGATGTGGCAGTTAATCCATGATAAAAATTTTATCCAGCACCACCCTTTCCTGAGTGGGTGGGCATGTAAGTAGTTGAAGCTTTCAATCAATTGCATACGCAAAAATATCTGGGTAACAAAAGCAAGTATCTAAGCCCATGTTGAGCCTGGCATTAAGGCTAATTAAAATATTCTCGAGCAACTTTCTACCCGGTGCCTTGAGCAGTGTCAGATTGCCTATCGAAAAAACAAAGTCAACAGGTTACCTTGTCGAAAATCTATGTCGAATTCTTGCAGCGGATCTCCGTCCTCGATGGTGTAATAAACTTCTGACGCGTCAGGGCTGGATGCGCTCACCGATGACGTCACAACAGTGTGAGGTTGAGCGTCCTCGCTGACGAGCAGGTTGCCGTAAAAGGGCGATGTGAAAACGGGTGTGGCTCTGTCGACTACCGAGACCCGAAGGAGAGCTGCGCCCGACAGTGACGGGGTTCCTGACAACAAACAAAACAAGGAACTGTGAACTTGACCAGATGCTGCTCCGGAAATATTCTTGTGGTTAAGTTTTGCATTCCCATTCAGAACCAATTTCCCTAGTCCAGTACGCAGACAACCGACTGCAACTGTCAACGTTTTACTGTAATTCTGAACTGCCCAGCACGATATGAAAAATTTGGAGCAGTCTTGCACCCTGAAACAACTTCCAATTACGTTTCGCAAGCTTATAGCGAAACCTCAGCGCTGCCCNTGCCCGTTCTTCACATAACAAGGTCACAACTGCAGACCATTGCGTACAGCAAGTCACAATCACGATGACGTACCTGCGTCCGAGGCGACGACGGAAAGGTTAAATTTGACGTTTGTTCCCGCGAACGTCTCAGACAAGGAACGCTTCACGCTTATAATTCCAGTGTGGGCGTCGACGCGGAAAAGATTGGAATATCTTCCCTTCAGCCGGTAAGTGACGTCACCATTGATCCCCTCGTCGTCGTCAACAGCCACCACCTCGACGACCGGGGTTCCGACTCGCGAGTCGACTTGAACGGATGCGAAGTAAGGAAGACCGAGGAACTGGGGGGCATTGTCATTGACGTCAGTGATGACGACATACACTACGCACCGGTTGCGCTTCAGGCGATCTGCTTTCGTATTCGGATCGACTTCGGCCGCTTCGACAAGGAGCTTGGTAAAGAAATCGGTGTTGATTAAAGCGGTAGAATTAAATGAGGAAAAAGGGCATTGATAGCTAATCGCAGAACACTGCGAGTCAATCGGATTCTGCTTTAAGCATAAGCATATAACACAAGAAGCAATTTAACGGAGTTACCATAAAGCTGTTTTAAACGCTCGAACACTGCGTCGCTCAGTCAATGAACATGAAAAGAAATTAGCGACAAGATAGCAGCGCGCTTGAAAGCTCGCCCTTTGAAGTTTATGAATGCCTGAAGACTTTTTCAAAACGTGCATGCTTGAGAGGTTTTATGTTTGTACCTCAAATGATTCCTTAGATTCGCGATCGACAGGCAGACCGCTGGTCGACACCACCCCAGAAGTTGATCCGATTTTGAAAGCAGGGTGCGGATTCAGAATAGCGTATCTGATGTTTGTCTGCAGCTCCGTGCCAAGTACTTTAACAACTGCAATGGACCGGATCTGAAAACAGAAAAAAAAACATATTTAAAAACACAAGACCAAAAATAAAAGAAATTCAAAGTTACTACAACTTTTGTCGTTACATCTCTTATCAAATTTCAATATCCAAGATCGTAAGCTTGAAGATCATACATGGAGGTTCTAACCACACAGCATCTACTAACAAGCGTACGCTGCAAGATTCGTAAGCTAAGAGGCAGTAGAGAATGGTGGTTAATTTGAATCACGACCGTAGTACCTCAGTGGAATTCTCGCGCGTGGTTGTCTGGTAGCGCTGCTGCGAGAAACGAAGAAGTAACTCCTCCCTGTCGCGTCGCATTTCCGTAACGGTCACCGCAGCAATGGCGGCGACCGATCTTTTACCATCCGAAGCTCTTAATCGCAGCGAAAAAACTTTCCCCTGCGCCAGTCCCGAAGACTGGTCAACTTTCAAAACGCCAGTGCTGGAATTGATCGCGAAAGCGCGACCGTCGTTTCCGCCGGAAATAGAATACGTCAACGCTTGCCGGGTCCGGCTCATGGTTGTCGCATGGATCTTATCGCTGACGATCACTCCGCGGGCCGTGGGCAGCGTCAGCTCCAAGCTGTAATGTGATTTGCTGAAAACCGGCGGCAATTCGACGGAACTGGTCACGTGAATCGTTACACGGGGGTTGCGGTAGGCGGCGAGCGACGGAATCCCGGAATCGACCACTTTTACCTGAAACGGGATAAGGTGAAATTGCTCGAAGGCGGGGAGGGTAAGACGACTGCGAGCAGACATTTACACACGAGCTTTCCCTGATAGGATCGTCAGCAGTCAGAGAATAAGCGACCGCACATTTGCAGTTTCGTGTTCGGCGAGTGCTGCTATCTGCTAACACCGCAGTCGGCAACCTCTAGCTGCGACGAAGCGTTCTGCGTGTGAAACAGCAACGCGCAAAGCAGGGGGTCTTAGACGATTAACAGGTGGAAGAACAATCGAAGTTACGAAAAAGGGAAGTGCTAAATTATCAGTATAAATTATCAGTGAATTATCATTAATTTATCACCATCCTCCGTGATTTACAAAGGTAATGAATGATTTGTTTTTCCATCTCTGGCATAACGACTGCATAACCACAGTCTTAGACCATCGCAAAGTCGCGAAAGAAACCAAGAAAGCAGGGCTGTTTTAAAATGCCAAAGCAGTGTGGTGACTGCAGAGTCAGTGGTATTATTTCAATGTTAAAATATTGGTGAAAATGAGCAATGCCCGTTTATGAAAATGTTGCAAACCAAAAAATAAGTGCTGGCCCGACCATCTCAATGATCACAATCTGTTTTCCCCGAGACGCTCGTACTTTTTCAGTTGGGTGTCAAAATTTTATGCTAATTGTGAGAGCCAGGAAATGCAACCAAGCTGTTTCCATATCTTGCAGGATTGAGCCAAGTCTTGGCGGCGCTTTTGATTTTTTCCTTACAGTTTTCAGTACGAACAAAACATGCTTCGTAGCCAAAAAATATTGCCATAAAACGATACTGCTTAAATCCACCACCGCACATTCGACAAGCACCTGGAAGGAGAAAAGAGCGTTGGCGTCTTTATCGAGCAGCAGCTCGCTGGCGGATATAGCACGAATCGCACCAGTGCTTGCGTCGATAGTAAAGCGAGATCTGATTGCTTCAGTCGGCTCATGCATGCTGTAGACGAGCCGGGAGTTGTACCCGACATCTGCGTCGGACGCCCGGACCACCAACGGTTTGTCAGTACTGGAATCGATCACTTGGCTGTTGCCGTCTGCTATTTTTCCGACGTATTCGAAGCGTTCAAATATTGGTCTGCGCGGAAGAACACCACGTCGACAGGAAGAAGTTTCAACAAAACTTTCTGGTTAACGAATGGGGTTGATTTATCACACTATGAGGCGAAGCGAATGAATCGGAGCGTTCTTTGCTATGAGACAACGGCCTCTCTAATGCTTAAATTTTTCACTTTAACCCGGGTTTGTTTGTCGACATCCTTCGCGAAATCTTCACTCGACTATCGCGTTTGTAAACCACGCCTTGCCACTTTTGGTTTGGAAAGATTTTAAGAAATTTTTAAGATATTCTACATAAACCGGTAATTTTGATTTGTTTTATTTGCTTCTGAGGCTAAGGTATATGAGTCAAGAAGACCAGCTTTCCTTACGCTTTAAGCATCGTAACGTTTTACCCATCCTATTACGACTTTCTCACTTATTCATACTGTAGTAAGCTGGGCTGTAGTGAATCCCTTCAAAATTTCTATCTTCATGACTCCATTTTTACCAGAAGGGGTTGTTTCTACTTGCGCTCGTTGGGTATTTTATAAAATTACACCAACTTACCGGTTATCGTTATAATCAAGCACGGTGATCACCACACTGGCGTCGGCGGTCTGCCCTTCAGCCGTTGTGGCAGTGACAGTGAGGTTGTACGAGGCAACCGTTTCCCGGTCCAGGCAGCTTGCCAAGGATACCACGCCCGAGTGAAAGTTCAGTGAAAACTTGTTACCGATGTTTCCGGAGGTGATTTCGTACGTTATCCCAGTGACAGACTTGGCAGCTACCATCACGATAAACCTAAGATCAAAGTTTACGCAATTAAAATACATGAAATCAACGAAGCTCGGGAACAATTGTATTAGCAAATGAAGGCCGACGAACCAATTAACTTGCACAGGATAAGATGCCTAACTGTGAAGATTAAACCCGAGCAAACGCACCAAGGCGATACAACAAATGAACTTCCATGCATCGTTAAGCAAATTGAAAATCAAAGAGCAGTTTCTCCAAAACTGCTCTTTCGATGTTCGGTTCAGCACGTTTCGCAAAGATAAAAGTTACCAAAAATAACAGTAGCCATCGAAAGAAATCCTTTGACAGCATAGAATCAGACAGTATTGATGTTTACAGAGTATATATTTTGCTTAATGAGCAGGCATCTTCAGGTCGTATTAAGCCAGAATAAGAAAATCTAAAAGACTATTCCAAACATTCGACAGCACAGCGACAAGGCGCGCTTTTAGTTCACTCCCCATACCTGCCGAGAGGAATGTTTTCAGCCACTTCGACCGTGTAAAGGTCCATCTCAAACAACGGCGGAGCGTCTTGCGACGTCGCAATCTCGATCACGACTTGAGCGCTGTCGCTACGAGGCGCCCGAGCGCAATCCGTTGCTTGGACAGTGAGCGTGGAGCTCATCAAGGCACGGCCATCCTCCCCCACCACACGCCTTGTGGCCGATATCTCACCGGTGCTCGGGTTCATCTTCCACAACCCATTGTCGTTGCCTAAAATTGGCAAGCACAGGTTACATTCCGCAAAAGCCTTCGTTCATTCTGAAGATGTGCCGCGCATAATGCGTGCAAGAGCTCGAAAGCCGATGCTTCTAAGATTCGGCCTCACAACACCTATATCTCGGGTGAAAAACTGACCACGCAAGCCTGAGAACTTATTTAGCCTTTGGGACTACACGAGCTGGCGATCCAACTGCGGCCCGCTTTCGATAGCGCTTCCACTGGGGCAGTGGGAACTTCCACTGGGGCAGTGGGGTTCCCAAAGTTTTTCTGTTCGCGTACTATTTTTGGGTCCCGTACTGTGACCACGTGCTACCTTGTTCAAGGAAAACCCTATTTACCAAACATCATACGATCAAAAGTTTGGAAAACCAGAATTGAGACAAATGCGACATGAACAAAATGGCCGTGAGAAATTATTCTGGCCATTTTTAGAAAACTGCAAGGGAAGTACAAAAACTCAGGAAATTACTAACAGAACGCGGTAAGTAAAAACTTTTGTGAAAAACAGAAAGAAAGTTAATATATACTTTTTGTGAAGAAAAACAGAAAGTACGCCTACTCGCGTACCACCTTGAAGACCTTCGTGTACCACAGTTTGGGAACCACTGCACTAGGGCTAAGCAACAAACTGAACGCCGCAGCGGTAGATCCCAAAAGCCTATACATACGTAGTGATATAAACAAGCAGTATGATACATAAGGTGCGCCGTTCAATACTAAGTAGATATTGAATTTTTCGTTTGTTCTAGCTTTAGAACCTTCACGGCATGCGGAGAGCATGATTTTCCGCATGAAGGCTTTGCTAGGTGCGGGCGCTAAGTCGTGCAATGAAAATAATTCGAGCAAAACTTTAAGGACAATATCTGTGGTCTTGGGGGATGCTGGCCGGGCGCACAAAGCGACGACAAACTATGCAAGGCATTTTTGTCTGTCACAGACGGCCGGAGAGTTTCACGTGCCTAATCACCTATGACGACCCGCGACAAATTCGCTTTCCCGAAGTGGCAGCAATGAAACCGCCCTGACCTCGCGACGACAGTCTGAGATCGCTGAACAAAGACCGATCCTGCGAATAGAACCGCCGTGGCGCACGCGATGCGGCCCCGCACATAAACAACCCCAACGGACCGAGTGTTGCAGTGTACACAGAAGCGATGGAAGGGGGAGGATTCCGACCTCAAACAACTGCTGGCGCGGAAGAGCTTGCTTGCACGATCGTCCCCAAGCGGCACTTCTGGCGACAGCGAGACAACTTCATCGCAGATTTCGCTGTAACTGTCCGATACTCCCTAAATCTGCATTTGCCTCGCTTCGGTCCAAATGGCGATGTAAAAGAAGAAAAGGAGAAAAATAAGTTTTCTTTTGCTCTTTCATGGTGAAACTCCCGCTGCTGGTTCTTCTTCAGGTAAACGTGTGTGCGAAGGTAAAAACATTCGTGTCCGCAACTATCTACAGTTACATTGTGACGTTTTCGTAATCGATCTTGATTAATTGCTACAAGCACCAGGCAACTACCACACTAGACCCATATACTGAACCCATGATGCGAAAACTTGTGATTTGAGTTCAGTTCTCAGGCCGTCTCTGTTTAAGCCATTTCAGCACCGCCTTTTCATACGCATATGATCCCGACTACCTACGGTTTAACAAAGCAACAAACAATCTTGATCACTGCGTTGATATTTCTGAAACAACACCAAATAAGAACGTGGACAACTCGTAGATATACCTTCATCGGCATATTTGGTCGACTTCAACCAAGGCGTCAATCATATGCGTTATGACACTAGCGTCGGAGCAAACTGTTTGTCAGCGGCATAGCTTCAGCGGTGGTCGTGTCATCGCTCATATGGACCGAGTGTCTTCTACAAGCCTTGCACAGAGCGATTCATCGTGACGTTAAACTTCTACCTCGATCAACTGTGTATCAACTCGAGAAGCACAAAAGGGAACAAGTTGTTGTAGTATACCAAGCTAACAGCAGTGCTATGATTGACGCATTGCAGGCTTGTAAGGGGAAGCTCGGGGCAATTAGCAAAACTGGTAGGTCTTGTTTGCCTGACGGAAATGCAGGAAGTCAGATAAATTATCTTTCACAGCAGTTTTGAGATAAACGGCTTATGCCATATAACAAATGCAACATGTTGTGACGTTTGCTGCTAATTCTTTATTGTTTACACGCTGAAAGCGTTTTTGAAACTTGTTTGAGCGTAGCTTTAGTCAACGTTACTCGAGATAACGCGAAGCTACGGAGAAACATGCACCGCCACTTCATTACAAGCGCAAATAGCGGGTAGTAGTTGATCATAAACTACCGAAACCGCTTAGCGTCGCATTATGCAGCGAACCACGTGACCGGTTATCGAAAAAGACAAATGTGCGGGATTTGTCAATATTTAATGCTGCGGCACTGCCACCCCTTGAAGAGCTAGGCCAACACTGCTTGCTGTGCCGATGGGAGGTCGCTGTTGTGTGTGCCGAGTCGCTGATCCGACTGCTTGTTTACCTTTCCTGAGGACACTGTGCGAAAGAAGTCAATTGCTCAATCTGCCAACGGTTTGGGGTCAACCGCTGCTAAGCTGTGTCTCCCCCATACAGTAGATATTCACTGCACTGGATGCAGACACTTTATTTGGGAACCGGAGTCAGGTTATACACAAGTTGACCCTCTGGTGTCGTGCCAACATCCATCAGCTCAGCAATTAGACAAAAATAGTTAGCTGACTTGTTTGAGGAATGGCAATGCGTTTAAATGAAATGCTTCCGCAGGCAACGCGTTCCGTCGCAGTACATTTGATAGTTTTACACACGTGAAAAAATTTTGTTATCGTTTTTTTTTTCGGATAAAAGCAGGTCTTGCAATATCCCCTGAATAATAATCAACGACGTTGCAAGAAAATGTCTTTCTGGAGACAAAAAACACATGAAACCGTCATGGTATCACACTTCACTCAAACGGCACGCTGACTAGCACTGGTAGCCTTGCGAGCTTGGTTGCCGTGTTACGCAGGCAATGCCCACAACAAGAGCGGTCAAGTGGGTGTCACACCCCACGTCGTGAAAATATAAGGCAAAGGTGCGCCGTTCAGTCAATTAAAGGCCAAATATTTGAAGCGGAAAAGTGATCAAGAAGTGTCAACAAAAACTGTTTTAGCAAAACCACTAACGCAGTCCTTCGTTTTTCATTGAGCATGTAATGCAGTAGCCATCTTCCTGTCAAAAGTGAGTCAACCGTCGTTTGCATGAGGTGAACCGCGAAGGACGCACTCCACCTTGAATGCCGACCGCCCATGCGCCGAACCGTGACAAAACACGAACGAGGTCGCTTTGCAGGCAACTTGCGGGGCGTTTGCGAGCGCCGGCTTCGTTGCAAGGCGCCACTGAAAGGCCGCTTTCCTGAAAGCAGCCGTTCGGCATTCGAGTGTTCCATTTCAGTTAGTTTGAAAAGCTGACATTAGAGGGACACTCAGGCAGCGCGATTAGGTGAAAACGATCTTTAGTGAAGACTTGCGGCGCTCGGCAAGACTTCATATACCGTAAAACCTCTATTTGAACGCCACTATAAAGGAAGGGTTGAAAAATAGAGCGCCACCCTCTAATTGAACGCCAATTTGATGAATGCTTCTACTAATTCGGAAATAGTTACGGCTGAAATCTCGTTTCTACCGTGTTTCTCCAAAAATACGACCTACCCTAAAAATAAGACCTACCCTGAATTTCCACAAGTATTTTAATGTAAGCCCTACCTTTAAAATTAGACCTAGTCGATAGCGCTAAAGTGCAATGCTAATTATGTAAATATGTTAGATGTTTTATCTTTTCATTAATAAATTTTATCTCAAAATTATGACTAGCTGGTCGAAAAATAGAGCGCCACCCTCTAATAGAACGCCACTATAAAGGAAGGGTTGAAAAACAGAGCGCCATGGCGGTGAAATAGATGTTTTACGGTATTCCAGTCACGCACGGAGCAACGAGTAAAAGGCTGCAAACTTTTTATGGCATATAACAATTCTTTCAGGGGATGAAACGCACGATTGTCCCGAAAATTTTGACTTTATTACATCCTATGGTTTACAGATATTGCGCAGCTTTCTTTTCATTCGATATGTCAGCAGCAATGAAGTATCAGAAGACCTACATTCTACAAATCTCTGCATTTGCATACTAACGGTGAAGATATTTTCGAAAACCTTGACAACTTCAGCGAACATTCAATTCTTTGGGGGAAATGTTCTGGGATTCGCGCCGATGATGCAGCAGCATGCACTGGTAACAAATCGGAAATTCAGTCCAAGACAAAATCATCCAATCCACAGTGGACGCATTGTTTGCTCCACAGAGAAGTACAGGCAGCAACAAGATTATCAGAAAGCTGCATGACACACTACGTTATTTTATAATATGTGTGAAATTTATCAAAGCAAGGCCGCTGTTGAAGTGCCCTGGTTGTCTGGCGGTCAGTCCTAAATTATGTTTGTGAGGTAAGAGATGAAAATGTTATTTTCCTGAATAAAAAAGAAACATGTGTTCTTAGCTGAAAACCTCAGTCAGGAAAGTGTATTGTAAATGTTGCTCACCTAGCTGATGTATTTGACTCTCTGAACTGTGTGAATCGATTTATGCAAGGTCTTGGTTTTAGAGTGTTTGATTGCGCTGCAAAAATCATGTCTTGCCACAAAAAAACTCATTTTGTGGGAAAGTTACGTTAATCGAGATGAGTATGACATGTTCACTGAATTAAAAAACTGTACTTCCGTCAATAAAGTGGACGCCCAAGAATCCATAACTGGCCACATTGAGCTGCTTATCAAAAAGTTTGAGGGTTGTTATGGTGATACATGACATTCTGACACCTACAAAAGAAAAATATTGGTCGATCTATTTGCAGTCACGTATCTGCCTGGTGAACCTCTCCATGCTGCAGAAGAATTTCTGGATACGATGGCTGAAACAGCAAATCCCATTACTTTCGCGTCTTTCAAAGAAAACTACCCAAACGTTTCAGCAAATATGAACTTTGGTGTTTCTATGTATTCTGCTTATCCGACCGTATCCAAGTATGTCATTCAACGGCTGATTCCATTTGCGGCAACTTGGCATTGTGAATCAGGATTCAGTGCAATGAGTGGACTGAAAGCGAAGTATTTTAATCGGATGGGCGTAGACGCTGTGATTTCAAATGTTTGTAGACAATATGCAAGGGTATGATTCATTGAAACATGTTTATGAATAACTTTTTATTGCAGACTCTTTGCTTCTCATGATTTAATGTTTGTTTTACAGAAGATTATGTATACATACCTTCTGGCTCAGGTTTTGTGTACGTTTGGCTCGTGAGGACTTACAGAAGGTGATATTTTCAAATTTGGGTCGCTTCAAAAAACATTCAGGAAGCACTGCTCTATGCTATGTGTAGACGGTACGTTCGCACGCAGTGTTTCCCAACCTTTTACCTTGCGTGGCATAAATGGCTTTTGAATGAAAAGGACATAGTCCATTACTTGGTTAGCTTGGCAAGGTCTCCTGACTCGTTTCACGCCAGTTACAAGGCAAACACACATTGCTTTAAAGTCACACTTCATTAAAAAATACCAATATCTGTGACATGTTTTGACAGTAATAGCTTTGCAGTCGACGTACTATTGATTTTGAAAACGCTTTTTTTTTCGAATAGTTCCGTCCGCCGCCTTGAAACCACCACATGGTCCGTTGGTTGGAACACCCTGGTTTAAATCCAAAAACAAAACTAAGACATTTCAGACGATGTATACCTGATCTATCCCGCTGACAGAAGTGATGTGATGACAACTAACAAATTTCGTTAACGCTTCACAAGAAAACAGAAATCTACAGGCCTAAAGAGCGTTGTTCTTCGTGGCTGGTTTTTGCGAAAAGCAGTTGGCGAGAAGGAAGCCGCGCGGTGTTAGCAGTGAAGTTCGTTTCAAAAGGAAGCACAGGAACAAACTTTTACTGCATTCTAGAGCGGATCAAACGGACGCTCCCCGACAAGATGTTAACGAGACGAATGCCTGACGTCATTTTCGGACACAGCCAATTGCTAAGCACACCTACGCGTCACGTTACTGGGGTGAAGAAAGCGCGCATGTAGCTACGTTTCGGCTGATTACTCTCGAATCGGACTTGAGTGCCACACTGAGCATTAAGCCGAAGGATTCGCGCACGACAATAGGCGGTGCTATTCGGTCGCAAACGCTCGGATCTCGTTAAAAGCCGCTGTGGTCAGCCCAGCACGAAAATGTAACACCAACAGCGCCAATCGCTGGGAGAACATCAAACGAAGAGACAAGTTTTCACGACTACGTGGGTGAGGCGATCGATAAGAATGTTCCTTTTTACCAATTCCAAACCGTTCTCAAAATAGAAGCAGGTTGAACGTCTCTAGATCTTCAGCACGGAAAAAACCAGGTGACAACATGTACTGCCTAACGATGGACAATACAAGAGCAACTGACCGAAAATAAAACAAGGCACCTTCTCCAATGATCAACAGGTAGCTGGAACCAGAGCACAGCAAACATACGTTTGAAAAGAATGGCGAAAAACTCGGGAATCTCCGGCGGTATTTTAATAGCTCGTTTGAAAATGCAGAAAAAAATGTGGTTGAGCAAAGAGAATGGTTGAACAATTATCAGCCAACGTCGAATGGGTCAACCAACTATCACAAAGCAAAGTCCATGTTGCTCTGAAGGTTGAAACAAAGTTTTGAGGAAATTTTTTAACTATTTTCAATCCTTATTCTTCACAAAAAGGACGTCTCAGACGAGCGTGTGGCAACTAAATGCCTTCGAACTACAGTTATCCACACGCTGCTTTGAACGCACACCCGTGGCCGTCACGTGCGCAAGCAAACCTCGTACTACCGTTCGCAAGTTAACTTGCCGCCAGTTCTGCGCCACAGCAGGGCGATCTAACTCAATCTAATGGACTTCGCTGGCGTTTGCAACCGATCTCACCTTTGCTCCCCTAGCAAGGAGCAGTGGAAACCGATGCACACGCAAAGCAGGGAAACCTAAGCGTTCTCCTGGGAACGGGAGGTCAATGACAGCGTACAGTCGAAGCTGCCATAAACAGCAGCGCCTGGTAGATGAAACGAATTCCACAGGCGTTCGCCGACTCCGGCGACGCGCACAAACGAAGTTGAATCTTTTGGAACTTTGTTAATGGAAAACTTTTGCTGTCGTTAGGAAGCAAAAGATGATGAAGAACCACGACAAAACTGCGCGAAGAAGGCGATGACAGCGATTTTGATGGGGGCCACCATTTACCTACGCTGTAAACGCCAAAACTAATGTCTCTCGAAATAAGGTAGGAGTAGCTAAGTCGATGTTACGACACCCAGTGATGAAAAGACATACGGTGGTTTTCGCACGCGAACGCCTGAAGCACATTTTAAGTTCAAGTGGTCAGATCGTTGCGAAACAATCAGCAAGCAATTGTCGTGTCTCTAGAGACGGCCAGCTATTCTACGAATGGTCGATGCGTCACAATTTNGGTAATGGTCGTCACGCTAAGTATCGATCGCATCACGAGATTTACTTTTCGAAACTGCACATGTACGATGCTGTTGATCCATGACGCATTTCGACCGTTTCCGTATTTCCGCGTCGGCATCTAACGTCGTGATAGCGACTTAACGGCACCACAGCTTGTAAAAAGAAATTTAATAAACGCAAAAGGTTTCTGATAGCGGTCATCAACAACAGATGGAATAGAGAAAAGGCACAAGGGAAAGAAAAACGTCTTATCGGGTTTTTGAAGCGAAAATTGCTCGAGCACGTTTTGTTTCGAGTCATCGAGATTTCAACCGTTATTTCTACAACTCAGGCTTACTGCTAGACCGCATTAAGGTTCTTTGCAGCGTTCAGACTTGCGCAGTCCGAATGGTTTGTCAGTCGGCAAACCGAAGCGGCAAAAGTTACGCTGGTCAAGTCGTACCTGACGAAATGGAGTAGACCACTCGCGCGTTGTCACCTTCGTCTTGGTCGGTTGCGCTGACGCGTGCGACCACGGCACCCACGGTCTCGTCGACCCCCACTTGAGCATCGGACCAGCCCGACGTCACTTTTGCCATGTACACAGGTGACGTAAAACGAGGCGGATGGTCGTTTACGTCGTCGATGGTAATAATCACGCGGCAATAGTTCTAAAATAGAAGTGCTGTCTTCAGTGGTGGACACTGCAGTAGCAGCAGCAAAAAACAAACAACGGTTTATCATAGCATATTCGTTCGGACAAAATGCTCATTGCCAGCAGAAAACGTGCTTTTGAAAGGTTACAGCAAGCAATCTATCAAGCGATGAACATTTGTAGTCACTAAAAAAGTAAGCGGTCAGTTTATTAAACAACAGGCTGTGTACTTTTTCGAAGCCATTTAAGTCCTCAGCGACGTCACCTGTCGACTTGAGAAGTACTGCGACAGAACTGTGTATCTTTCGCCAGGGTAGCTTGGTACTGAGCCGTTGTTAATAGTGGACTTAAAAACGCTTTGTTTGCTTATGGCCGAAGTGCTTACCTTCAGTGTCATGGGAGAGCCTTGGTCACTGACTTCAACCGTGAGAACGTGAGTCTGTTGTGTTTCGCGATCTAAAGGCGCGTTGGTCAAGAGCACACCTACAGCAGAGCAAACACTACGTTACGCTTCAGCCCGGTTCAGTCCGGTATAAACATGATCAGAACAAATCTAGCTACGAGCTTACGGATCGATTTACTGTGAGCACAAAAGCCATTCACAAGCGCTCTGCATACGCCGCTTCAAACACAGCAGTCGTTTGCGCAATCGCAGGCTCAGCTTTTTCATACAGTCCAAACGGATTGTGTGATTAAGCGCGTCGCGCAAGCTGAAGTGGCATACCGCCAGACGTTATTCTGAACTTGGCCAGGCTGCCCGATCCATCAGATCCGCGGATTCGATAAAGTAGGTTTCGGTTTCTTTCGCTGTCATCTTGATCAGTAGCCTTGAGGGTTGTGATGCGTGTGTTGGGCGGTGTGTCTTCTGCAAGCGAGAAGTTGTAGGTGGTATGGGAAAATGTTGGTCGGTGGTCGTTGACATCTTCGATGGCTACAGCAACCTGGGAAGGTAGTCGAACGTTGATGGTTATCTGTAGCGGATCACTACAAGAACATGCGCAACCAACCCCACGAAGTGGATGTTGTTTCAATCTCAGGCGTAAACATCACTGCGCAATGTATTTATTGGAAACACTTCCGCTGTAACCCTAATCGAGTGTTTTTGTTTGTGAAGAAGAACTGTTGATTTCAACCAAGAACAAAGCACATTGACGCCTTTGCACAGTACACACGCATTTTATTAGCCTCGCAATCTGCAGAAAGCAAATTCTAACCGCTTGGATTCTGAGCGAGTAATCGCGTAAATAAAATTTAATAAAATAAATAAGATTTCAAAAAATAATACAAAAGACTTCAAACAAACAACATACTTTATTAAATTAAAAGTTTTTTTTGGCAAATTTTGAAATCTGTCATTGAAGTGGTTGCTCAAAAATTGCGTGAATAAAACATTTATCAGAGTGTAAGAACAAAGACACCACGACCACGTTAGGAATTATTATCAATGCCATGTCCGCAGCCCTTATACGCTAAGTTTGTTTTGCAACCACTTCATCGACACGACTTCAAACGCTTGAGAAGCACTCACCTGAGTAAACGCTGAGTTTATTCCATCAGTTAGTTTCAGAGTCAAATTGTAAAAGTTCTGTCGCTCCGCGTCCGGTTCACCAACAACCAGCAACGCACCGTTGTGTGAGTTGACGTGAAACATCAGATCGTCATTACCACCTGCGTTGAAACAACAATTTCTGAACCTTTTGTGGACCAGTTGGAAGTGGCTGAATCGCCGTCTTACTTCATTGCTTGAGAGACTGATTGGCCACGTTCTTAGTATCTTCCACAGGACTGTTATGTTAAGTTTAGTGAAGACGTTGTAGTTGTGGCAGCGTGGCAGATGAGACGGACCGATACGATGGGGCCCAGGCCCAAGCCGCTCCACGCCGATCTCCCGCTTTACTCACACCGACCTCAAGTTTCTTATCGACTTGCCGCGTTTGCTTTGACCGCGTTTGGACACTGCACCGCTGCTTGCACCTGTCAGTCAGCCATTAGCCGATAATGAAACGCTGCCACTTGTCTGCCAAACTACCACGAAGTCGATTAGCGACCACTTGCGGTAGCAGGAGGAAAAACCTGCAGTTACCGAAGTTCGGTGAATGTTCGTTTTTGCAGCAGCTCAAGCACTCAACTCGCCGCTGCAAGACGACAACGACACTTGAAAAATGACTTCTTTGACAGGTGAACTCCTAGTCTGCACACTAATTGACAGCAAGATGCGACGCGGTGTCGTCGAAAATCGGCTTAATTTGACGCATCTCGCTGACAGCAAACATCCCGATTTGCGACGAGCAAGACTGTTATCCGGTTAAGCGCCATTCAGCTGCAGCACGTCAGCGTGAGCAGCTCTGCTACTGAAAGAGATTAAGCTTTGTCGCGTCCACGGCCCCTCAGAAATCCGGAATAAGACACTTTCCGACCGTTTCAGTTATCTGTAATTGGTTTACTGTGACGAAATTCAAGAAACGAGATACGAGAATTACTTCGATTTTGATCTGGCAGCGCGCTACATTGCTGAACCGTTGGTTTTGCTGGTATCTTTCGCGCACTCGTCTGCGCCGAAATAAGCGCGAACGGATGCGACGAGTGCAACGGATGCGTTGCTCAGCGGTATTTGGGGACGATCGGCGTGTTGGTTTTATGTGGCGACAATCGGACAATGAATTTAGCAGCTATCGCGATGCATATCAAATATACGGCGAGTACTTTATCGGAAATCAATACGTCGATTTGATTGCCTTTTTTGAAAAATACTTTTCTTTTGACTTGGTCTAGACTACGTTGAAAATCTGCGGTCATAAAAGCAGCGACTGAAAAACAAACTTTTGTTCTGTAGACCGCCATAATCGCTGAAGTCAAACGTTTTTAAGAAAATAGCTGCAGCTCCAAACGAAGCAAAGAGAGCGACTACTTGTTCAAAAATGAAATTTACGTTGTACATCTGGGAGCCGCTGTGCAAAGCACCGCTGCTACTTTAATGAACAGACAGGGATAGCCTTAAATTTTTTGGGAAAGGCAAAGTTCTACGGGGGCTCACTTGGGAAATCGCAATCCATTTATAATGTTATTGCTAGTTTCAATTATCTTCATCTATACAGACTACAGCATACTAACGTAATATGAAATGCTAAAGTTATGCATGATACAAAAATGAACTAAAATTTTAACAATTGGAAATAAAAAGTGACAATGCAAAAATCACTTAAAAATTAAGTTACATTTTTTAGCTTTTTGTTCGGAAAATTCATCTATTACCATTTGCATCTTTCATTCTATGTTTTTACCCATTTAATCTGTCGTCTTTCGCTTTATCTGTTTGATCACTAACCAGTTACAATTATCACAGCTGTTTCAATATAATAGCATTGATTTGTAACTGTACA
>JGI24021J15306_10000631_pt1 | contig 28770 bp, 19 predicted proteins | sample Ectturendosymbi1_FD_15306 | JGI IMG/M metagenome (IMG submission 15306) | reverse complement strand
CTGTATCTTTGTAAAGTGGGGGGTGGTTTGCCGCTGTATCTTTGCCGGACGTTCGTCAGAAACGTGTGTTCCGCCCGGAAAATGTTGATGCTTTCGTTAGCGTCCGCGTGTTACCGCTTCTGCGAAAGGAAAGTCGCTACGTCGCGAAGGTTAGGCGTCGCGCGCGTCCTCCCCCCACTTGCGTTCATATCCGCGCCGCGAATTAGATCGACAGAGTGGCAATCGATGGATTCTTTGCGTTCCCGGAAATACTGGCAGCGCGCCGAGGCGTTCCGGAAATACTGGCAGCGCGCCGAGGCGTTCACTTCGGCGATAAAGCAACGCGGGAAGCCTAACGGGAAATGTCGAAGACGCCGACAGTGACGCGCATTTAAACATAAAGCAGCGCATCGCTTGCGCGATTTTCTGCGGGCAATGCAAGAAAACCCGCGTCTGCCGCTGTCACTGCTCGGCGCCGAAAACATCCGACGACGACGATCGGACGGAGACGGCGCTTGTCAATATTTGATCTGAATACAAACTCGGGAGCATCGAGACGGTTGGATCACCCGAGCAAATTAAGGGCGGCCGGCGCAACAAGCCGCCCGCTCCAGTCGTACAGAAGCGGGCTTCGGACGCAAAGCCTCGTGCTCGGCAAACAACAGACTGTCGGTGTTGATTACGCTCGTTGCGCCGAATTATCTGCAAATGCGTGTTCGATTTGCTGCTGAATAATTCACTGCCCTGCACCAGGTTCTTCCCTCTCTTCTGTTTTGTCCGACAGACAGCGACTTTACTGGAAGCAAAGACCAGTTCGATCGGCTTTGAAATGCTGACCTAAGAAGACAAGATTAGATACTTAGGCTTAACCTCACAGCCATAGAGCGCGTGGACCTACCGTTTGCATGTTGGATCCAGTGAATTTAGCTTTGACGAAAGGTCCTCTCATGAACGAGACGTAGAGCTTCTCGCGTGCCCCGGTTTTCTGTAACGGCAAATTGAAGCGAAAGTCACGACACAAACAAATCGCGCACAGCGCATTTCGGGGCCGATCTCGCCGAACTGAGATCCGAAGCGGCTGCGCAAAAATCAACACTTTGCGACACAAGTTGATCAGAAACCGGTACGTCGGTTTCGAAGAACTACGTCCGGAATGTCGGTTTCGAAGAAACTATCAGAAACCGGTATGTTGGTTTCGAAGCTACGTCGGTTTCGAAGAACTTTGCAAATAATGAACTTGAGAAAGAAACTAATGTCAAAAGGCAGTTGAAACAGAAATACTGCTGGCGTCATCCACTTGTCAAATTCACGAGTGACATCACCACCACTGTGACGTCACCACTTCCAAACAACACAGGTGACGAAAGCACCGAATATTTTCGTCTACGTATTTTTCTGTCTGTCAGACAACCAGCGCAACAAACATGTTCGAAACCGCAATCGTGGCGATAATCCAGCGTACAGACAAGAGAGCATTGACGCCGCGCGACGATGATTCTCTCTAAACACACACCTCGTTTTCGCACGACTAAGAACACGCACCCACCTGCACAAAGGTATAATTGTCCTGGACCACCAGGGAGTCCTGGTCGATGGTGCCGAGTCGACTGCAGTGCGCNTNGAAGGGCGTGGGNTCGCATCTGGGGGCGTAGCAGGATTTCACGAAGTAGAAGCCTGCGCGGAGGAGTGCGAACGGTTTCGGTCGAAAAATCCCAGCACTGAACGCGTCACAGCTGATTTCAGCGATTTTTTCGGAACGATGACGACATCGTACGCTTCCGGTCGAGCCAGGGCGGCCGACTTACGCTTTGTACTTGTCACCGTATGTGTCGTAAGGCAAGGGTCGGCAACCTTTTTCGCACTGCGGACCGGTTTCAGCCTGGGTTTGTTTATTTTCCGGACCGGCCAGCAATAAAATGAATAAAGACCGGCACATGCAAATTTATTACAACTCGTAAGTCATCGTGGCACTGATTCAATGAGACCTGGGCTTGCTTTGCCGCAATAAGATGCTCCCAACCATGGATGATACTAGTCAGTGGCTCCCGCAGCGTGCTCCTCATGTCAGTCGTTCCAGTCAGGTTTGGACAAATTTGCCAAATCAATTTGGCCTTGGTTCCGCATGGCCCCGGTCTTCACGGTCTGGCACCGGGCCACGGTCCGGTGTTTGCCGACCCCTGCCTTAAGAGACCCAGACTAACTTCGGACCAAAAAAAAGTTTTGAACGTCACGCCTGTCGGATGCACGCGTACCAGAGTAACCGGTGTTTTCAACCGACTTTATACGGAAATACGCGAAAGCAACCGACTTTATACGGAACTACGCGAAATCAACCGACTTTATACGGCACTACGCGAAAGCAACCAAAATCAGCTCTAATTGCGGCAGATGCAGAGACTGAGTACTTTTCAGGTGCAGGAGGTTGGTCGGATGCGGTGTGTGTGCAGCATACACAAACATTTGCCTTTTCACGGCAAAACTTAACTTTTCAACGTAAAAACTTTCTCATTTTCACAAGAAAATTTATCATTTCACAGGAAAACTTGACTTTTCGCAGGAAAACCTTTTCATTTCACGGGAAAGCTTTTCATTTTCATGGGAGATCTTTTCATTTTCACGGGAAAACTTAACTTTTCACGGGAAAACTGATCCGAACTGGCTATGGTCAATGAACGTCAGCACAGGCGGCGAGAAAGCATGGAGCTATTCGACAGCTCTTGGTGCGAACTGCTGACAAAGTCGGAACGCGACAATAATCAGCCATTCAACTTTTTTAAATCGGACCGGACCATGAACAGCTTACACGCTTCGACCAAAGCGTCGACGAAACGCGACGCGCGCGTCCGCAGACGACAATGGCGACACCGCGTTCATGCGGATTAGATTCGCTCGAACGACCGTCAAAAGCCTTGAACACTCACGATTCGGAGCCAAATCCAGATCCCTGTATTCCATGTGTACGATTGACTGGCCTCTGTCGCCGGTGTCCACACCCTTCACGTACCAGAAGTACCTGAGAACAGTAAGCAGCGCTTTGCTTTTGTTTCGCAGCTTGGCGAGCCGTTAACAATTTATAATAGCGCTTAGCTGAGCCTGTTTCACTGACGTGTTCTGCCATTACGACATTACGAACGTCAATAGCGTTTCAAATCAAAGGAAACTACAATCAAAGCTCCATGTTTGCTGTAAGCGTTCGAGGAATCAGCCGACTGAGCAATGCTTTCATCTTTTTGCAAAGATTTAAACTTGCACATTTCTGTGTGCAAGTAACTGCTCTACACATGTGCGATAAGCAAGGAATCTACCGGCACTTTTTTTATTAGGAAATCGATTTCACGTAACATCACCCATCATCAGTCCTCAAATCTTATTCAAACAGAATCACAGATCCGTTATGAAACTTTTACAGGTCTTTCCGCGAAGTCACCACTGAGATGAATGGCACTGTGCAGCCCAAAATCATTAATAAATGTCGGACGATCACAAAACAGTGCTTGTGCTTGGGCTGAATCAGGTTCCACATACTTTGTTTGTCAGGCATTATCAACTTTTATAATTCACGTAACCAAGTATGACCTGTATCCCATCGCCGGGTGTGAAATAGATCAAACATGTACGGTGCAATGCAAATTGGCTCCAACATACGACATAGAGTGCGCAGTAAAAGATATATTTGCTGGTAAACACAAAGTTGCCATTAAACAAAAGCTTTCAATTTCAAGGTCGTAAAAGGCTGTTTGCCAAAGCATTGATAAACACTGAGAAGAGAAACTACTGGGAAACCAAATTCAACACGACCGTATGACACATGGCTGTTCGTTAGCTTGCGATCTACACTAATTACAGCAGCATATCAACAAGTCACAGTCGTTTAGCCGCGTGGACTGGTAATCTTGCTCGCCCTCGGCCACCATGACCTTACTCGATCAAAATGTGTGGATCTGGGCCTGGCGTCATGTTACAGTTAAAAACAACAATCGAACCCTCTGTCCAGGATCATGTTCGATCCTCTCACCCCGAAGTTTCCTCCACCTTCAGTCAGACGCGCGATCGCTCGCCGCGAGTGCAAAAACCAACGAAACGGCCAAAATGAGGAGGAACGACGCACAAGTTCTCACGCACAGCCAGCCGCGCATTCGAATTGACTTCAAAGGATATGAAGCTTTGATAAAATGCCCAAAGTTTTGTTTCGAACAAATCGTCACGCGCCAGTGAATGCGATCAGATCGTTCGTCTTGTCACGTCATATTACGGCGCATTCGCGAAACACGAGCCCAGTTATTGTGCGNTGCGCACGCAGTACAAGCGTTACCTGTCTTTGGTGACTCCGCGTTGTAATAGCGTCCATGTTTGTCCAAGATTTTGCGACACATAAAGCTGTGATAAATAAAATAAGAAAAAGAGGCAGTGATACGCAACTGAAAGAAGCCTAACGATTACTGTTTTGTACAGTAGTGCCTGCGTTTCACAAAGGAGAAGCTCAAACATCGTACACGAACCGTTTTGTTCTGATGATGCATCAACCTCAACGAGGTCACGAAGCAATTTTAACATCACTGACAACGCAAGTGCTGCCTTATTCGATACTTTAAGGAAACAACCCAGGAATTGCCCGAAATCAGATTCAAGCGAAAGAACGGTACACTGCGCACCAGGATAAAGTATGCGGAAATGCCAATTCAATGTTGGACTGAGTTGTTAATATCGAATTGAACAATTATTTTACCGCTGCATGTGGATGCCTGCGTGACTGAGTTAAACGGTTATTCGCGAAATTCTTGAGCTTTTGAGGTGATACAACAACGTAACCCACGGTGTGACGACAAAAAATCATCGTCATAACAGCAATTGTTTGGTCACAAGTGACGAAGTATTGCCACGAAGTGAGCCAACTAGTTCTGCATGTCTTGTGTACATTTCAGCACTTTTCGTGGTGGATATCACAGCAATGACGAGATTTCTGACGCGATGAGAAATTATAGTCAAACCGTTCAAACACTAGGCACAACCATCACATTTCTGTATAAGCTGCTTTGGCCACGCACTCTTCACCAACTGCTCAGCCACCTGCTCAGCCAATGTGATAGCGCTGTACAATTGTGTCCAAGTATTGTAATTGGTCTCTGCACCAGGGGACTACAATAAACAAATTCTTGTCTAAAACAGGGGTTTCCAACCTTTCACGATCTCGTACCGCTTAGGCATCCCTTATTGTCAACTCGTACCACTTCTTCCAGAATAACTCATTTTATCGAATTTTAGTTTATTCAGAAGAATAATATACATTACAATAACAATAAAAGACCACAACAAAATTTAATGAGATATTTGTTTTTGTTTACCTTCCACCAATTGGTCGATGCATGGCGTGAACTTGCTAACAGCACATCGAAAGTCATATTGTTACGAAACAATAGGAATAGCAGGCTACAGGAAAATTCATGTGTTTGGAAACAAAACCCGATACGTAAACCAGGAAGCTGTGAATCCAGGTGTTTGTGAAAAACTGGAAGTTACTCGCGCAACACCAGGAAGACTTTCGCGTACCACAGATTGGGAAACCCTGGTCTAAAAAATAAACCAGCTGTGTCCAACCCAAATGGCTTACTGAGCCAAAATCTAAGCCACTATCCTAACCATGGTCGCACACCGAATGACATATTAAAGAGGGCCGCACATTGAATGGCTTATTTGATCTTTGCAAACTAAATTCAGCTTAAGCCAAGCCCAATGTACTGAAAGCATTTGAATCATAAATGCAATGGTGACATACGTGATAAAGTGACACTGAGGTCCACCTGCATAAAAAACGACAAATTGAAGATTGTCAAAATATGACAAGTTTTCAGTATATAGGATGCTTTTACTACAGCGAAAATCTAAACTGGGCCGCACAAAACCTTCTACAGGGCCACATGCGGCCGGCGGGCCGCGGGTTGGACATAGCTGCAATAAACGAAGAACTAGTTCAAAATTGTCAATGAAAAGCTCGCGCTTCTGCACATTACTTTAAGACCACATATACGGTGGCATGGCTCTTTGAGAAAACTAAAACGGAGTCGATGAAAATACCTTATGGGAAAAAATAAAACACCAGCTGAAAGAAAATCATAATTTTGATGCTCCAAAATTTGTTAATGATACTGTGTCTCAAAATCGAAGGTGCGACATTAAGCTTTGATGTAAAACGGGACCCAACGATTCTCAGTTTGATCATGAGCAAAGTTCTAACGTACAACCTGGCTCAGATACCTCACAACATAACGTATGATTACCCCGCAGGCCAGGCATAAGATCGTTCCAACGATTCCTTCTACTCGCACGTAGCTAACACTGATTTAAAATTCCACAACAGGTAAGCACCGGCGCGGCACAAAGTAGCTGTGGATTCACTCACCACGGACGTTTGCTTGTCATAACCCAGGAGCCAGTTTTGTTGGCTTGGATGAAATTCCACTTTGTCCAGCAAAAACGAAACGTTGTAATGTACGTAGCTTTCGCCTTCGTCCTGCGAGACCCACACGCGATACGGACTGTGGTGTTTGTCAATGAAGACCACCTGGAAGCAGACAACGCGCGCAATGTAGTTATCCGTAACAGCAGCATGGCAAATACGAAGCAAAGCAGAAGCATACACATCGCGCTTTACACTGTACACAAACCCAAAATATTAATAACATTTTTTCTGTTTAAAACTTATCATAAACCAGTGCGTTGCGTGATGTGATTTGGCGCGTTCGCTTTGGCAGTCACAGATTCGGGGATTCCCGTGTGCAAGACCAGAGTTCAAATTTCACGAAGAGTGAAAGCCCACGTCCCTGCTGCCGCCAGTTTGCAATTTCAATCATTTTTGTTTGTTTCCTTGTGCTTTCTTGTCTGTTTACTTTGTTATTTTTTGCTTGGTCTAGTTCGGCCAACCATGCGGTGAACGCTGTGTTTTCGGGTAGAACAACTTGCTCGATGCAAAACCTACCTCCCAACCGGTTTGAATTGTACCTTAGTTTAGCAACAACATCCGTGCCAAATGAGATTTGAGCATGTAAACTGGAATCAAATGAGATAAGATTCGTATTCATTGACATTCCAGCATGAAACAAACACAACTTTGAATTTGCCTTGCAACTCAACACAGGAATAAGCATTAAATTTTTTTGCATTGAACACAGATTTATCTCTTCACCTTTAAAAAGGTAAAAACAAAAGGCACCACTTGTGTCAAATCATTCTGCTAAAATTTTGTGCACCCAGCTTGTATGCTTACGACACTAGTTTTTAGGCAATGCTGACAGCTGGGATGTTGGGCAGAAATATCGAATCACTTAGAGCAATGTTATTGTAAAATGTTGACGAGCCAGAAATTTACTTGATCACCATAAAAAACATTGGACCCAAGCTGTATGTGGCAAATATAATCATTATTTTGGAAACAAAATCACTTTTCCAGAAATAACACAACAAACAAAGTTACTCACATACCTTGGATTTATTTCTTGGACAAACGAAGTAGCTTTTCAAGATGGCTTTGCTGTCAAACTTGCTTGTTTCTTCAGTAAAATCTTTGCCATAGTTTGTTGATCTGAAATGAAAAGTATCTCAATCAACATTTTAACCTACACAATGTTACAAAAAATCTTTCTTGTATACGCAATCTAATTTCACAAACCATGAAACTAGAGATCGTTAAAGAAGTAAAACAACCACATGGGATCGGGATAGACAGCAGCAAATAAATAACAAACTTCTGCATCTGACAGGTTTGCTGCCAAGCAGGCCTGATCTGTGGTTTGAAAACCTGTACTTGTATAGGATATACAAATGCTGAATGCTGCTTGTTCAGCTCAGAATCCGAAACCCAACAGTTGTCTATTACTGCAAGTCTTTATAGTCTCAACCAACTCAGGAGATTATAAAATTGTTAGGAGCATCCATGCAGATTGCAAGCACTTTGTTTTCTTTTTATTTTTGATGATTCGCAAATACCATGGCACAGGTGGAACACTGAAAACCGGCACAGGTGGAACTTTGACTGTCTATTGTTCTTCCCTGTGCCCATTAACACACAAATATGCTGGCATTGCATAATTACACAAAAATATTATGGAAATGCATTCTGAACATTTTGTTATTTCGTGGACATGCATGGTGCAATAACTCCTACAAACCAACAACTTCTTGTGGGTGTGCTGAAGCTAACACTGACATGATAAAGATTCCAGTAGTGTTGTTAAGAAAGGCTGATGATCACGAACATTTTTGTGAAAGTTGAATTTAATCGAAGTGAGCAGGAAAACTCAGTGACAAAAAACAATTAATTAGGAAAGAAAGCAACCAATTTTCCAACTGAAAACAAACTAAACATTTGTTTGCGTTAAATTACCTCCACAAAGTGCTATGAATAATATCACCATGGCTTTTTCTTCTAGTAAGAATGAAGATCACCTGAAAAATAAAAGTATTTTTATAAACTGATTGTTTCCAATAAAACATACAAGACGTACATGAGTAACCAGCCTCCACAAAGGCAATGAAATCAAATCAATCAGCAGATTTCTTAAAATAGAAAATAAATTCCACATAACTCTGCACATCCTCAGTCCTTAAATCTTATTCAAATGGAGTGATTTTATACACCTGAGTCATGAAAGTAGCGCCTACTCAGCTGATACCTCAAAGTTGGCAGCAAACCTAGAGAAAATCACTATTTTGCAAATAAAATCACTTTCCAAAAACTTTTAGATGTGAACAAGGTTAAAAAATTGCAGCGTTCTTAAGCATCACAGGTTCAAACACTGGATGACTTGGTCTATGTAACACAAGCAAAGGTGGCATTCCAGTAATAATGCAATAGCATCAAACTGAAACCAAACACTAGTCATTGCTTGATGTAGACTTAATCAGAAAAACTGATGGATTCCTTTAAAAAGCTGAGAATCACTTCAGCAAGATGTGATGCAGTCATTCTTTGGTTCACAATGAGTTAGAAGTAAAATCTTGGCAGGAACACGACATTAGTTTTAACAGCAAAAGCTAGCAGGTCATGAGTTCATCCATGTGCATTGTACATAATCTGGCACTGTAAGCACATTCACAAAAATTGTAAAAAAGTAATGCCTCATTACTCTAGTATACAACAGACATTGAAAGGATAAGACTACAAGTGGGTAATGACAACCGCTTCAGGAAGTGCTTAGTGGCTAATTTGGCAGTAATTGATTCACTCACAGAAATTAATTGATGTACTACGCATTCAATTACAACAGGAATTGAGTGGTTACTTGGCCATACCATGTAGCGTAACTTAATAAATTCGCAAATGTCATTTCAGCAAAATTCTTTATAATTCCATGCAAGCAAGAATCATGAAAACTTAACTGCGATCATTGTCGAATACATCAACTACCAAATTGCTTTAGTAGTTTTCTGTATTTTATAGTCCAAGATCAAATGCTCAATTGCTATACTTGCAAAATAACAAAAAATTCAGCAATCTTTAGAGTTTTGATGCAACCTAATGATGACTAAGGCAAATACAATGAAACATCAAAAGTACTTGCATCCCATTTTGCATTTGGCAATGAAGAAATACAAGGATTATTGAATGATTCAACAAACAACACCCATTCTGTGATTAGGAAGAAGTGAAGCATCAACTGTCTACAACAATTAAAAGCTCTAGGTTTTCTGTAGGCTTTAAAGGAATCAGCTGATTGGACTCTGCTTTCAACTTTTTGCAATGATTCAAACTTGCACATAAACTTAACTCAACAGGTGAAACAAGCAAGGAATCAATCACAAAATTTTATTAGGAAATCAATTTCACGCCCACACGATTTTAAATTCTACAGAAACCAACCATAAACCCATTATGACTTTTTGAAACAAACGACATGCAGTGGAATTATGTTTCAACCAATTTTATCACTTACTTTACTGTAATTTCCAGACCAATGAATCAGAGCTTGGTTGTGAGTTGATTCATTTCCTAGATCAAACTGATGAGATATGAGTTTCTCCTCAGCTGTTACAGCTGCACGACGTCGCCTTTCTAAGTAGTTCCTCAACCTTTAAAATAACAACTTACTATCATTTGTCATTAAAAGCATGCACTAATAACAATTGGAATAAGTGGCAAAAATATTTACAAAGGTATCTAAAAATGAGGTGTGCTTCAAAACCATAGCAGCTGATGTCAAATGCGTTAACTTATGAAGTTATGATTCACCACTAAAAATGTCACCGTTACCTTGATACTACACATTGATAAAGATAAAGGGACATTCTATTGTAATTCTACAAATGCGTGTAACTCCTAACACTCAAACTTTCTCCGTTTCCAGACATGCTCTGCAAAAACTAAGCATGTAAAAAAATGTTGAACTTGGTTCATCAGTTTCTGAGATATGTGTGTTTAAAGTTTTGCTCACCACTGAGTGGCACAGAATGCACCTTAAAACCAAATACTGTTACTTTTGATCAAAGGCTTTGTTAGAAATCATTACTAATTGCAAGGATCTTATGCAGCGAGTTAAAAATATCAGCCCACATTTTGCTAGTTGCTTATGGCAAACAACAAAAAGTTCAATTTTATAGGGGTATGCTACTGGATAACATATTGAGTGTTTTTGTTGATTGCATTTTAAAAATAACATTAATATCTAATAACATACAGTACTTCAGAAGGTTAGCTTGGGAGTATTTGTCTCAACATACCATGGCAAAAGCACATCTTTTTCATGGAAAATTTAAATTAGGGCAGGGTTTTTGAAATATTTTTAGNGACCTGATTCGGCTCCCTAGCATTGAAAATCTGGTGCCTAGAATCAAGACAAAATTATCAAGGGAAATATCTGAATGGATACTGGAATCGGGTCCCTAGGTCTATACCAGGTATCAAGAATTTTCCTTTGAAAAAAAAAACCTATTTAGGGTAACAAATCACAATGTCCTATACACCTCAGTCATTCTAGACAAGCCCAAAATTGGAGCATTTTGGCATGGCAGTTGGAACTCTTCCAATTAAGAAGAGGCAGGGAACTCATGTGAGATATTGCTAGCAGCATCGTTCAGCGTACTTTAGGTTTATCTTGGATAAAAATTTGCTCAGAATAATGCATTAAAAGAAGTAATTAAGTCTTATAAATGTTTTCTCCAGGTAGTCACTGTACAAAGTCAGACACATCCTTTATGTTTGAGGGCAAATGTGAAATAACAAATGGCACTTTCACACATATACACATTCATCATGACACAGAGATACCATGCACTGTTTAATGTGATGAAACACAATGTTACATGCAGTAAGCATCTGATACTATTCTAGATAAGCATCTGATACTATTCTAGAAATGAAATATAAAAACACTTTACCATTTAACCAAACATATGTAGCATTGTCTTAACCTTCTCAACCTCAACAACAAAAAAACAAGTTACCTTTGCAAAGGGATGTTGGTTGTGCTAGCATCAAATTTACTGGAAGTCAAATCTACCAAGAATGGTAAAGCATCACCTTTAGTAGCGAATACTTTTGCAGTGCTAAAGTGTAGTGAACAGCACAAAACAAATGCTAATCCCACGATGGTATACATCCTTGCATTAAGTAATCCACTGTATCCAGTACTACTGGTGTTTTGACAACAATGATGTCAGTGTTTGCAGCTGTATAGCTCAATACATATCCAGGCGGCCCACAAAGTGGAATTAATGGGCAAATTTATGTAGCAACCTCACGACGCCACAAATGTTTGTTATAAATCAATACTTTAGCAGTGGTTCTGATCTTTATGCCAGTTCTGTAAAACAAGTTAGACACATGTCATTGATCATCTACACATTAGCAGCATAAATTATTTGGAAATACATGGACTAAGTGGTACTTAGGTAAAATATATGTCTCGCAACTCAAGTCAATACATTAGGATTGATGCAAATCAATCCATACCAAACAATGTTCAAATTTGTACTGGCATTTTGGAGTCCATAAACTTTCATATATATTCACCACGTATTAGACAAATAAAAGCTATAGAAAGTTTGAAATAGCTTAAACAGAAATAATTCACCTTAATACACCACAGCATTTTTCAACAAACTTTGGTTTTCAAATGCACATTATTTTTTCATATTAAACTCATGCACTCACAGATTGAATAATTGGTTTAAATTTATGCAAATGAAAAACGCCACCAGGACTGGTAATAACCATCAGTATTAAAGCGATTAAAAAGCTCATTAGAAATAGTAATTCAAAAGAAGGGTTCACCAGTTATAGTCAGTTTGCCATCTTAAAGACGTGTTGAATCTGACATCATTTTTACTGAAAATTTCTGTAACTTCTGAAATAAATGATTAATGACAACAATAACGATAGCAGTGGTTATTATCAAATCCGATTGTAATTGATTTTTTATCTTAATTTTGCCTTAATATTTAAATAAGAAAAAACAAAAAACTGAAGGTTCATCAGGGCCTTATATGCACTGTTTGTGGTTGCCAGAGAAAGCACAATAAATCCATGGTCCTAACTGTCTCACAAATCCTAGCACAAATATAATACCTTCCTGCTAAATGAAAACCTGACAATGTGAAACTATGATATTTATGTGCCCACTTGACGTAACTTTAAACAAATTTTCTACAAGAGATCTACTTGCAACAAACCTGATTATAGGGATGACAGTGACCAAATGGCCTTATCACAGCACTATAAAGTGTTTCATGGCATTGCAAATAAAACACCTATATGTGACTATTACCCTGTTACTTTTATAGAAAAACCCAGTTTTGACTTTCTGGATACCTGTGCAGATCAATGGCTAAAAAGACTAAAAGCACAAATTAATATTCAAAGCATGATCTTCCTTCATATGAAATAATTTTTGTATTTGCTCCATCTTTTATCCACTTTCTTATCGCACATGTTGTGTTTTATTTACAAATTTTAGAGCCTCCCTTCTTAATGTTGAATATTTAAAGGTCTTCCCTGAAGTGCGTTCGTCAACTTCGTGACCTCATGGCTACCTTTCTGCTTATGTATTCCACTACTGCTTTGCATTGAGTCATCACCGATATCTTGCAGCAGTAATTTTTGTTGCTCCGTAAATAGCATCAAAGAGTTCTTCACTTCTTGTGAAAGAAATCAGTTGAGAACAACAACTTTCCACTTTTTACTTGATGTAAATACAGCATATGTTTTGATTTATTCATTTTAGTTTTGAGTTTGCTTTCTCTGTCCTTGCCTTAACCTTGAGCATTTCACCCATACACATTGCTTGTAGATTTTAGGGACAAAGATATGATTAGAGTTACATGAAATCCATTTTTTATTTTTAAAAATTGGCTGATAGATTTGACTATGTCACCTTTGTGTACATTGATTACTTGAAAAATTTGTCAATGAAATTTTCTTCATTGTTCATACGTAAACATAACAAATGTCTATGCAACAAGGGAAAAAACAATCAAGTCTAGAAGTATAACAGTGTCTTGCAAAAATGGTTTCAGTCCATGACAGTTGTTAGCAAAATCATTACACTTATTCATCACTATTGTAAGAATATGAAAAAGGTTGCTGCATAAAAATTATTACAAGCAAGAAAGTCACAGCCAAGTGAAAATAACCAGTCAAACTTAAGACACAAGAGAAGTACTCACAAGCAACAAAAAGTTGAAAAGGACAAGAAAACTAAAAGCAAGCACCACATCAGTTCATATGAGGCACGATTGCAAAGATTGTAGTTAATATTAACCATTTATCTTAAAAAATTCACATATTTATTGCCTGATAAATATAATAGTAAAGCAACTGCAAACACCTGTGGCAGTTATTTTCAAACCGTGGTCAAACATCACTTGTTGAGCAAAAACCCTTTCCTAATGTTTTCCAAAAATGTCAATCTTATTCCGCACAGTATGTTGTTAAGTTCAACAGTTACAAAACTTGGCATTCTATCCAGCATGTTCATCAGGAAAAAAACTTTGAACAGCAAGATAAATATAAGCAAAAATAAGTTTACTCATTAGAAAAAAATTTTACAATGGCATATCAAAGCATAAATCAGACTTGTCTCTGTCATGCTTCCTGTGATCATCTCATGCCTGTAAAGGCCTCGTTAACCGTTTACTTCCTTCATGGCGATGTAAATGACGCAACTGACGCTTGGTCCAAACACCATGATTCATCACCACGATAAAAGGGAATACAATCAGCCTGGAATGAGCTCATCTGCAGAGATTTACTCAATGCTAAGCTGAACACTCTTGAGTCCTTGGGACTACTGATGGCTACTCGCTACACCAGAGAGCCACACTGCTGGGAGATCAGAAGCCTACGCAATTGCTAAGGTTGGAAACCTGCTCGCCCTGATGAGCTCTGAAAAACAATCGCCCTCCAAACTAGTGCCAAAATTTAAAATGCACAAAATGCCGCTGTGGTAAAAATGCTAATGAGCTAGGTATCCATAGTCTCTTCTGCACTACAAATGCAGGCCTCTTTCCCAGACATTCAGCCATTCTCAAAAGGTAATTAACCCACGTTCATCTCCCCTCTACCTTGGAGCCTGTTGACTTGACCAGGGACAGAAGGAGACCAGATGGATAGACTTTGGGCCCCTGGTACAGAGATCTATTACAAGTCTAGTATGGGACAACAATTGTGGACACTTGTGCTTGGTGCCAGTACAAAGACAGTGCAAGACAGGCAGGTATCATAGCAACAAAGGCTGAGGCTGCAATTTCAACCAGTCGCAGTTGAAACCACTGGATCACACATCGTACCTCACACTCTTATTTTGATATAAGTCGCTTTCGCAGATCTACAAACAACACGAAAAAAGGATATGTACAATGACAGAATGATTGACATTGAGAAGTCTCCACATTCAATTCCTTTGTCTTCACAACAAATGCAAGGATGTCACCAGAATGCATCAAGGTCAACAAAAGGCTGGCTGAAAAAATAGCTAAAGAATGCAGGGAGCCATATACATCTGTCATGACTAACATTGGAACAAAGCTCAGATTTGCACTTCTGAAGAGCATCCTTGCTGCAATATGAGGCTTTCGAGGCAAACGGAGCAATGTTCACCTCCAGGATCTCACTGACATTGAATTCAGTTTAATTCCTAGACCCACAATTCTGTAAAGCTGAAGTATGGTGTCAATGACATGTTGCTAATCATTGTTATGCAATATGTGGTTAGGTTATAAGTCATGACATTATGATTGAAATATTATCTTTTCTAGGAATAAAATACTCCCTGCTTCAACTAACCCTTTTTTGATTTTCACATACCCAACACTTATTGGATTACTATTTTACCTTTTCATAATCTGTTTGTATCTTTGCCAGTTCAACCTCATTTGGTGATATTATGTGCCAGGCAGGACATACATGCAACTGTGGTACTCCAATCTGGTCCATGGGTAATTATATTACATATTCACAATTTGTGTGTAAACATTGTTTTTGTGCTGGCCATGCTTTTGATTTCAAATGTTAAACTTACTGCATTGCTCTCGGCCTCATAACCCTTTTTGTTGCTTGCTTCTCTCACCTATGTGCATGCTTCAACTGCTCATCTGTACATACATCAATTCTTCACCCATTGCTTGTCCACCATCATCTGCGTTATGTTAACGACTCTAATGTAAATGATTTAACAGCTTTGCTTCTGTAATGTATACATGTTGTTCATTGTATTCTCATGGAATTATTTCGTTCAGTTTGTCACAGTTGCCTTTCATTTGATATTTTTGATTTTGTAATATTGCTTGCTTTTTCCAAGTCTATTCATTTCCACTCTTTGAAACTTTTTTCATGTTGGTTTTTCCACCATTGTCCATTTATCTGTTTTGGTTAATACTGTCTGGTTTATGATTGATTGAAACCACTGATATATATGGTGAGTCCATCACCCCTTTTTTTGAGCAGCCTCACAAAGGAACTTGTTGATATATCTGGTGGCCCCAGGTAGTAGGCAGTGGTTCCCACAGCACCTGGTTGTGGTCAAAAAGATTGCTGTTAGCATATTGGCCTGTTTGCAAGTTTGATTTGATTTTAGTTGCTCCCAGTGTCCTGACCAGTACTACTACCCACCACTTGCCTTTGTTTCTGCGCATAGCTGTTTCTGTACATTTCATTGTTCCCTTGTGCAGTGTGACTTAGCTCAGTGGTTAACTATCTTGTCAACTGCACAGTCTATGATGATGCTACAGCATTGTGATAAGTTCCACATCACTTGAAACTTCTGAGGTATAAAAAGAAAGAAAATTACTAAAAGCTAAAACCTCGCTTGCTAAGACTGACAACATTGGACAAACAGGTCAACAGCTAATTCAGTGTCCTGTCATTATTTTGACCTTTTTAAGCCATATTAAAGGTTGTATATGTATATTTTTAGATTTAAATAAAAAATAATTATGCGCATATACTACCATATTTTCAGACCATGAGGTGCACTTAAAATCCTTTAATTTTCTCAAAAATTGGAAGTGTGCCTTATAATGTAGTGTGCATAATGTATGAATCTGGTTTGCTTTCTCACCTAGAACCAATTTTATGGTAAACAGTGCTATTTATTTAATTGAGTTGAATGCAGTTTGACTTGAGTTTTGCTTCATTTAATGCACCTTGTGGCCTGAAAATGATGGTTAGTGAAAAAGCCTTCTAAAGTCCCAGAGATCAGGTTTATGAGTAAAATTAAGCTACAAACAATTCTATTCTCTCACGTGACAACTGCATGTATCAGACAAAATCAATCTTCAATCTAATCATCAAAGAACTTAAATTTCAAACTTTCAAAATAAACCAAAAAAAAACTATTACTTGGTGAATTTACATTCATTAACACATTTTTGAAGTTCTTTGTTTAGCAGTTTATTTACCTAAAAACAAGCCCAAATAATGATAAACATACCCATCCACTATTGCAAAGTAATGCCAACTTTTAAAAAATAGCAAATACAAGAGTAGCAAACAGAAGCAAAGATATACAAAATGTTGAATCACAGACAGTACACAACATTCATTTTCATTAATATTGTTTCATGAGTGTTGTGTTTTCATGAATATTGTTTCATAAATATTATAAATGTCGTGTTTTTTGTGTTTTTTCATAAACTGATAAAATGCAATATACGAATTAATTTAAATTTTTTGTAATTCCCTTCTTTTTTATTCATTGAAAAGAGGACCTGTTCAGTTAACCGTTGCGTTGCAACATGTGTCTTAGAACAGTCAAACACACATTTCATCAAGATCAGCTAGCACTTGAAAAAATTGTAGTTTATCAGCAAAGCAATACAACTTTTCAATTATTTTTTTGTTTCTTGTAATTTTAATTTAAGGCAGTGGCTACAGAACCACCTGCAGATCTTTAAATTTGAAACCATATTCTACCACCTCCTGAAACGTGACAGTAACGCATGACAAGAATGCAGTAGGCTTGGTAGAAGCATAGTAAACGTAAAAGGTAAACCTAAAACCTAACCCGAACTGTAGCCTAACGCTAACCTAACATAAACCCCTAAACCAAAAGTTTGGAAAGTTTTAAAAAAGTAAAGAAAAACTGGTCCCATGAATTGAAACATGTAACCAGTCACTACTACGTAAACATTAAACATTAGTCACCAAGGTGAGAGGCAAAACTAAAAAACATTGCCACAGCAGACCTGAAACACATCTGCTAGACTACCAGGACAACATCGCTTGATTAATAAACTGACAGCTTTATTCGAACCACATCATCCGAGGCAGTGCGGTTAAGTAAGTTTTGAAATAAGAAGATCCATGGTGGTTCTGTAGCTACTTCCTTAATTTAAAATCCTTTTTGTAATAGTGTATACATCATCGGTGTTGTGTTGGGTGACTTTGAGTGATAAGCCTATGTTATCACATTGCATTTAGTGTCCATTATTTTATATACATTTCATTTGTGTGATTACAGTTTTAACTTTTTTCTTCTTTTTCCTTACGTTTTTTCTTGTTTTACTTTACTTTGTGAGTTTCCCAAATACTGTAAACTGAACTGCCTAATAATTACAAATCAGTCTGATTATAACTTACAAAGTTCATGTTATCAATCAAACAATGAATGATTTATGAAACTCTACCTTAGAACCAAATACTTCTCTCGCTTACTAAACTTTTCGTTTTTATGTACCTAGCACATATTGGAATAATGTTTGCTGCTAATATTACTGTAATCTGTCCATACTCTTGTATCTTCAACTGAATTTGGTGACACCATGCATGTGGATGGGAACAACTAATCCATGAAACTCACCCCACTGTGGTCCGTGGGTAAATTTCTATTTCTTCACGATTTGTATGCATAAACATTGTTTTTCACCCTTGTAACCTGTTTTTGTAATGAAGTGTTGTGTTAAAATACATTGCTCTTTACCTCATAACCCTTACTTTTGCTTGCTTCCTTCACCTGTCCTTGTTTCAACTGCTCATCTGTACATGTCACAACTCTTCATCCACTGCTTGCCCACTATCATCTGTGTTATGCTGATGTCTCTTGTGTACATGGGCGCAATTTTGTTGTAAAATGTGGGGGGACAGCTTGGTGTAAAACCAATATAGTCATTAGGTCTATGCAGAAAATANGTTTTATATACACACAAATACACACAATGCCAATCTTATTTCTAAATGTGTTTTGAGAGAAACACTAATCACGCTTTGTCCTTGCAGATNATTTACATATTAATATATTTAAATGTGTTGCTGGACACGGTATTGTAGTTCATCCTGTTTCCATTCGTATTTGGATGTAAACAAGCACAGCAATATAGTAGAACACAACAGTTGGGTGGTATCAGAGCTGTCAGTTCAGAGGCGGATCCAGCCAGTAGGTTTAGGGGGGGGCGATTTCAGTAACATTTGGACAGTCAAGTCTCATTACGGGTTCACTACTGTAAGAGAGATGAAGTATACTTTACAACACTGCCGTGACAAAACAATGGAAGGCAAAATTGCCTTATATTGCGAATGCTGTTGTCCAAATTGTACAAAATCATTGTGAATAAAGTCACTTTTGTAGGTGTTTAGAGCGGGCTATCGTCCTCCCACCTAGATCCGCCCCTATGTTAGTTGGAGTGCACAAAATGCTGAATCGCATTGGTCGCACGTGCATATCACTCTTGCAGTAGAACACTTCAGTCTTTATGCATTTTATAAGTGTGGGTTGCCGCACGATTTGATGTCTTGTTCAAGTCGCTTAACGTTACAAACAAGGTTGCGGAGCTGGAGTTGGATTTTTTTGGGTGGAGTCGGATTTCTAACAACACTGGGAGTCGGATTTTTTTCCGACTCTGGGTGTCCAGTTCGATCATTTTTCAGATCACACTCCTAAATTGGGAATTACTGTTGAAATGGTACAACTTCTTTTGAAACTTTTGTTGAAACAGATTTCTTTCCGTGCATCACGATTTCCATTGATTTTAACAGCCAAATTTGATTCCCCTTATGTTTAGGAGTCAAAAATTTTGGGAAGGTTGCAGTAGGAAATTTTGAGAAAGTCAGAATCAGTTATTTTACCTCTGACTCCGTAACCCTGGTTCCAAGACAATAAATATTTTTCTTGCACATTTCCGTTTTTCGAAAAAGCTACAAATCTTTTTAACTCTTTGGCGCCCGGCTGTTTTCGGGGATTTTCGACAACAAAAAAACGCCTAAACGCACGTGGCTTTGCGCAGGAATATCTTCGCTCCTATTCAGGTTACGGACCTGGTTGAAGCGTCAAAAGACGCGTCAAGTCTTCTAGTCTGCACTCGAAAAAAAATTTTTTGCTTGGGGATTGCGGGTTTTTTGTGAGTGACGTCATAAGTGAAGGACTTTTAGGCCACCTTGGCCCACTTTGACTGGCCCTAGGCGCCAACCATTAGGTGGTAATATTTCGCTGAAGTTTTTACTGGAAGCTAGGTTACGTTCCGAGTCTTTTGATACTTTGGATGACCTGTTGGGGTTTTTGTAAGTTATTAAAATATTTGACTAATTAGCTAATTCGATAATTAATTAATTTGTTTATTTTAGATCATAACTTTTGAACCAAAAACGTTAGAAAGTCGATCAAAGGCTCAAAAGACTCGGACTCGAGCCTAGTTTCCAATGAAAACTTCAGCGAAACACTTTGGCCTAGCAGTTGGGCCTTAGACGAGGCAACATGAGCCAAAATAACCTCAAACTACTTCACTTATGACGTCAGTCACAAAAAATCAGCACCCCCAACCCCCAAACTTTTTTTTCGAGTGCAATCTACTAGACTGGTCAATCCGTTTGAGCCCTTGAACAGCTCTCTAGCGCAATCGGCAGAGGAGCCAGGGCGTTGGTAAGGCAACTGAAAACTGCTGTTTTTTAGGTCGAAATCAAAGTACGAATATATCGTACGCCGTCTCTCAAAGTGTTAATGCAACAGGGCATCATGCATGCAGCCCCACCCTTACCAAAATCTCCATTTATGTCCTCTTACCATCAGCAAAATCATTTGGCCTAAGACTGGCGTAGCCTACTTCACAAGATGATTTCAATCTATTTTTACTGTTGGTGGGTGAAATACGTATCCTTTCAATCTTCCCTTGTTGGCCCCAGTCTACATACCCACACAGAGTTGTAAAAGTGCCCCATTTTGAAACCTGAACCCGGCCCGAGACCGCAATCATAAGCCCGAACCCGGCTCAAGCCTGATATTTATTTTTGAAGCCCGATTTAGGCCTGAAAGTGAAAGCCAAATTTACCGAGTGAGTTAAGATATGCGCAAGTGCGGAGTAACAAAAAACTTTGTGCGCAGGTGCAGGTACATGGTTTATCACACCGAAAATAGCAACCACCTTGACCAAAACATTGGCATAATCTAGCACAAACGTAGCATCTTAGTCAACGCTAATACTGCGGAATGTAACATTTCTCAAGAAAAAAAGAAACAATCACGAAAGTAATTACGATGACGCCATAGGCATAAAAAACTTTCTAGGATAGCTTTATAGATATGAAAAGTCAGCTTGTAGGCTTCTTAAAACAAGCCAAGAATGGCGTGAGTAATTGATCTTTTCGATGCAACGCCATCGCGTACTAATTTAATCACCGCTGTCGCCTTCTCAAAAACAGTGCGAGATTAATCCCATAAAGAATAAAAGAATGCAGCTGTGTTTGCAAACAGAATTAGCTAAGGAAAAATCACAACCACTTCACTCACACAAGTTACAGCAGTGAGTGCAATAAATCAACGTCACGAAAGAAAAAATTCTTTACTCTTATACAGGCTCGGAATTGACCTGAAATATTTTGACAAACTTAATCCCGAGCCTGGTCCGACCCGAAAAGCCCAGCCGGACATACAACTCTGCACCATGTCAACAGTTTCATTCTAAGAGTTTTAATTGCATAATGACACAAAAATATATTTGAGATTAAATCAAAGAGCACATGGTGAATTTGCAAAAAAGTACCAAGTTTCACTTTCAACATGAAAAGAATGTCCAACAAAATTAGGTGTGATGTATCAGTAAAGCAAACGTTTCGCACTTGGATGAAAATATTGCTGCATTGTGGGTTTGGTTAAACACAAGTAAATCAGATGACTTACGAACCAATCCATTCAGCACAAGTACAAAGTGTAAGAGTCAAGGAAAAAATATCTTTTGTATTTGTTTGTCACCACTATTGCAACATTACAAGAGGTTAAGATAAATGTATATTTTATCCTTATTTCTGAGTGAAGTCCCTACATTTTGAGCTATAGGTCATTATTCAGCTAGGTGAATAGCCTACTGTAGACTACTTCTCCAACGTTTTGATTGAAATCCTGTTCACTAATGGTTGAAAACAGTTTTTTGCTAAACTCCCCATCCCAAAACTAAGTCTCCACAACAATGCTGCTTGTTGTCTTCTTCAAAAGATTCGCAGAGATTTGCCTGAAAATCTAACTTTCTAACATTATATACACTAGCATCATTAAGTTATATACTGTCTCTTTCTGAATACGTGACAACCAACGTTACAGCAAAGCCAGTTACATTTCTGCACTGAACAAATCATGGCTGTACTGTGGTCTCTCACATCATGTGCAGCTGTAGTACTCTCACTGTTACAAGAAAATAACCTTTGTAACAGCATACCTCACAGGGGAAAATCTTAGACAGAACCAGTTAAGCATCTTTCACGGTCTCTAGAAACTTGAAAAATGCTAAAAATTATTTTATCGAAGCTGAAATTCATAAACTAACAGAATCAGTGATACCACACCAAACTCTATTTCAACATCAACTTGGCTATGTTATGTATGGCCTACCACCTAACATGAAAAGCTCTTCACACAAAACGTGACAAGCATCACTTTTACTTTTGAAACCTCTCCAAATACAAAACCTAAAGAGAAAAAAGTGGGGGGACATGGCATATTATGTGCCTCCCATCTGAAAAAGTAGGGGGAGCATGTCCCCCGTGTCCCCCACCAAATTGCACCCATGCTTGTATAATCTTTGCCTTTCTTTTGTGTTTATTTGTTGGCTGTTTTGGTTTGATTCATATTGCTGTGCTTTTTCTTCATATGTCTACAGAAAAAAACAGTGAATAATATATAACCAGCCTATAGTACTGTAGCGAAGTTTAAAGTTAGCCTTGACCAAATGTTTAAAAGTAAAGTGCAACAATAATAAAAGCCTACAGTATAATGGTACCTTAATAAAAGTCTTAATGGTACCATATTTGTTGGCCTAAAAGTATGGTCTTCCCATGACTCTTCACTAGCAGATTCTACTCTGTCTTCTGCCACCTTTACCTTCAAATGGCAACTAAAATAACACCTAGTTTACAGGAAAAAGATACATAATTATGAATTTCTCTAACATTCACTTGATGAAGAACAAAATGCTGAATATCTTACTGGTATTAATAATTTGCATAATGTAAGTTGTAGTTCTCTATGTAGTATGCATTTCTACTTTTTTGTTTGTTATTCTTTCCTGTGCACAACCATTTTTATGCATAAAAATACATTCTATAATTTTTTTTCAGTTTGCATTTCATTAATAAATTTTTTATTGGCTAATGAATAGCTATTGCCTTCCGAACGTCTGTGCTTTCTGTAAGTTTTGTTGTCCCTTGTGCAGTATTATTTTGCTCCACTTTTTAGCTATCTTGACTACTGCATTGCCTATGATATGATGAAACTAGCATTGTGACATTCGCTTTGCTTAAAACTCCTTTTTCAAACTAACTAAGGACTCAGGAATTTGAAGCGAAGTGAGATACACGATTGTCACAATGCTGTTTTCATCTTAGGGGATGCAATAGTCAGGATTACTGAAAAGGGGAAACAAAACAATACTGCACAAGGGAACTTACAGTGTTTACAAAAAGTGCAAAGCTTGAAACTCCCTCCCACTTCAAACTCCTGAGGTCTGTTAAAATAAACTTAAACTGTTTTAAATTTGTGTGAACACACCAAATTTCATCAATTAGGCCTGAACATGAACTAGATCTACTCTTTTCTGTACATACTATAATTATAATAAGCATGTTCTCTTTATCTGTAATTTTTCCTCACCATATTCTGTGTTTTTATCTCCAACTGTTGTTTCCTAACACTACGATTGAAAAAATGAACAAAACCAAATAATGGGAAAGAATCAGACACAGGTTTCACACAAAAACAGAGTTTGCAAGAAATACTTGGTGACAAAAAGTATTTACAGAAACAATATATAAAGGACGGAGAACAATACACATAAAGAAGTACATAAAACAATTGTTGTTTTTTGTTTTATAACACTTGTCAAATGTTTTTGGTTTGTTAACAAACAATTGCTTCCTAACACTTGTCAATAACTGATAAATGGGTTGGTTTGCCTAGTCAAGCATAGGTGATTGCCGATCTGGTCTTTCACCAAGCCAATCCTATATGGCACGGTGACAATCTTTGCCAACATTGATGGATAAATTCTCCTGCTACAATGACCCATTGATTGTGTTTTCATTTATTCTAATTTCCGCTGACAATGATCGGTTAGACTTTTCTATGATGCCCTTTNGTATTGTTTCTGTGTTTATTAACTGAGTCATACAAAACAATAAATCAATCGAAATCAATCAATAGACACNTTATGTGCACCGCTGAGCACCCCTTGGCTTTGCCTTATGACTTTAGGTTGCACAGACTGGTTCCCTATAAAAGGTGGAGCTCCGTAAATAGCAGAGCTTAGTTGCGGAGGTTCGATGACAAACCGGAGTGGAAAAAGTTGCGTTGCAGAAGCAAAAAAAGGCAAAAAAGTGAAGGAAAAATGTTGTATCATTGCAACTTAACATGCGTTTCCCTCAAACATGGAATGCATGGAAGTTTGCGTTGTTTACAAATTGTATACATTCACAACTGTTGAAACCAATTTTTTTGTCCCCGAACCATTGTGAAACTCAGATGACCAAAAATTATTAAACTTCAAAATAGACTTTTTTTACCTTAGTGTAATGATCACCTTTTGCAGTAAAACCCACAGACTGAGCCGCAAGGCTAAAGTTTGCTTACTCTTACTGCAGATGTGCAGATCGACCTTAACACAAGTTTTACCCAGAGATTTCTGATGACTTTGCTTAGGCTGTGCTAGCAAATCATGTTGCATGGCTATTATCCGCCACTGATGCAAATCACTACCGCAAATTTGGGATGCTTCACGTACACCACTACGGGCTTTCGCTATCTAGCTCACCAGTGGTTCTCAAACTTTCATGAGCCGTGACGCCTTCAAGTTTAACTGGCGAATACATCGTGACACTAGGGTTTATGCAATATCACGGCAGAGCTACCTAGTGAAGGCCTCTGCTCGTGGTACCCAAAGAACCGCTCCGTGACCCCAAGGGCGGACGAGGGCCCCGTTTGAGAAACCCTGCTAGCCACTCACTCCTGGAATCCCATCCCACAAACAAAAGTTGGTTGCTGCTGATTTGCCCAACTGACCTCAAACATCTCATTGGATCAAACTAGCGAAGCTGAAAAAAGTTGCTATGCGCGCATTAAACCGTGACGATGAGCAGCATGCAACACGAAACCTAAGTTATCCAGAAGAGGTGGGCGGACTAAAGTCCTGCTCGGGTTGAAATTTTTTGTCTGCTTCCGCCTCGCAAATTTTAAACCCGCTCCGTACCCACAGGAATTTCAGAAATATTGCCCGTTCCCCAGTGTTGCCAGATGCTGGTTAAAAATACAGCCAAATCTCCTCATAAAACAAGCCCAAAACCAGCCCAAAATTTGCGATAAAACTATCAGTTTGCAGTGAAAGTAACCACCATTAGCTTGTTGTAGTTGCAGTCTTTGTGCAACACACAACTGACCTTTCTTACAAAGTAACCTCAAACATACAAAATAACAACAGGTAGCAACCTTGTAATGACAACCAAACTGTCATTAATAATACCAAACATCGGAGTCGAAATAAAATGCTAACAGCAGCAAACCGTGGTGCATACTATATCAAGCATGTGCTTTAAGGAATAAATAGAAAAAGCTTCCCATTTTCTTTATCCTTTGCGATCGGAAAATGCAACTTCAATTCGTCAAACTACGAAAAAATACGTTTGATCTCATTACTGCCTGGCAATACTTCAACGTGATGTAGATTTACATCATTTATACTAGAGTGGCAAGCAATATGCGCAACGATTGTTGGCTAAATCTGCAGATTTAACACTATCATGTAGGCCAGAGGTGGGCAAACTACGGCCCGCGAGGGCATTTTGTGCGGCCCGCAGGGCAGTCACACGTACATAGATAGTACATATTTCGAGTCTATGTTAAAGTAATTTTATCGATTAGATTACAATTATCAAGTTTTTTCCACACATTTCATTCGAAACCGCATTTTTACTCAACCGGGAGTGACTATTGTTACCTTCATTTTGTGGTAGCTCATGTAAAACTTTTTTAAAGTTTTTAATATAGTCTGTGTTGTGATTTGAACGGTAATCACTGCTGGAGTACTACTGGTAGTTATTTCCGCAAATGTACTTCAGGGCATTGTGGTCGATAGCTCCTCTGTGGTGGTCATGGGATCAACAATCCGATATTTAGGAAAACTAATGATTTTTCCATTCCGAAACTGATGTTGATAAATAATGTCTCGGTGCAAATTGGTAATTTTATTCAAAGCCGAAAGGGATTGTTGAATAGTTCATAAAACATAGTAACGCTCCAAGTTTCTTCTCAATGTCTGAACATGACGTTTTATGATTGTTCTTATCCATAACTGACTTCTTTCAGCTGTACTAGCTTTCTTGCTCAGTGCGGTCATTGTTTGAGACAAACGTAGGCGATCATTTGTGTCTGTAATTAATTCCAATTGGTCCACCAATCGTAAAAGTAATGAATCAAAATGTCGTGCTTGCATTTGATAATATTCAAAAATCTTCACCATTTTCATAGTGAAATTATACTGTTGGTCAAAGTGTATCAATATCTGCTTCATTTGACTTTCCAAGTGGGAGGAATTCATCAGTGTCAACGTGTAGGTTGTATTCCAATTAGTTAAATGTGTTGAATGCAAAGAGAACCATTTCATATTGAAAAAATCAGAAATTTGACATGTCTGAATAAGTNTCGTATAATATCTAAATATATCATGTCGGGGTTCTAACTCTCGAAAATATGCTTTGCAAAATGNCTCATATTGTAAACGGTCTTCCCAATTTGTGATGTCCGTAGATTATTGTAATAANGTTTTTTCTAATCTGCCCAAACTGGGTGTGCAGTAGGTATGATTTTCATGATCTGAACATTGTGGTGGGCTGGTATGATATGGCCAACATTGGGTAGAAGTTCTTGGTTCCAAAGTGATAGTGCTTTCCAAGTTACGTCCGTTGGATGCTCTCAAAGTCCACTGATTGTTGTCACAATGTGTATGTGATTGCCAATATGAAAATATGGAATTTTTCGGTCGTAGGGACGGTGGCATAAAGTAATGTTTATTGTAAGTTATGATAGTCTTTTCTCTGTCAAGTATCCACCAAACAGTAGTTTCTCGTTGTCTTAATTGACCATGTCTAATGTGTATCACTATCCAATTATGTGGTCTGTGTGGTGAACTCCAATACCATTGAAAATACAAGCGATCATGATGATGATTTTCGCTTTGTATGTCGGGTCTAATATCTCGAATTCGTCCCGCTGGGATCCGAATTTGAACTTCTGAATCGGATAAAGTGATGATTTGTATTTTCTTTCGAAAGTTACATTCTCCTAAAGTAGATGCATTTACATCACTACCACTGTTATGATTTACTTCTATGGATCGAATGGTTGGCATATCCTTTAGTAGTATATCGCAGGGATCAGTCTCTTGTCTAGGATAGGATTGATCATCAAAGAAAATTTTCCATGAAATCCATTGATATTTTTCAAAGAAGGAAGTTAGAACATAAGGGAATAACATAAGTATATCTATAAAGTAGTAAGTATCCACGACTTGAATTTCTTGTCTAGATGGGTCTATATGTGAAGTATGATATGATTTACGTGGCCAAAATAAGTATATCATTTCGTAGCCTTGAATACGCCGTTGTTGTTCTTGCTCAACTAGCATCGACCAATTGTCAGGATGCCATTATTGGCGTTTGATAAAGTTGCAGCCACATGCTGGAACGATATGGAAGGGTGTTACTTGTAAATGTTTTGCCAATACTCTTTCATGATGGTGGTTTTGTTCATCTAAATTTTTTCGATATTTATGTAAATCACACGGTTCCACATCAAAGTGAGGGGTTATATGTTCCATGGATATCTGATTTTCTTCAAGTATTAACACAGCTTCCTTTCCTTGATCAAAAACATGATCAAGCAAAGGTTCCAATTCATTATTACGATTTCTTTGTTGATGCGAACTGTCAGATTTTACTAATTGTGATTGTAAGATGAAATGTACACATAACAATTTGAACATCGTTAAATAATTCTAACATAAATGTTTACCTAAGTGTCACTAAAAATAAATTATAAAAACTTTAATTTACTCCTTATTCGTCTGTAAACCTGTTGATTACAAATGTCCTACAACATAAGGGTATTTTAAAAAATTTCAATTACTAGAGTGATTGTCAAGGACCCGATGAAAAGGGTTATGTCAGAAAATCATTGTGGGCAAAAACTACATTTAATTTCTGTTTGCCTGGTTGTTTTCCAAGCCCATAGTAACCATCGGAATTCTAGTATTCAAGAAGTCTAAGGTAAGATACTCCCTTTTTGTATTCTAAGTCTTGATCGAAGGTTCCTGTTAATGGGATGTGATGCAATATTGCATCATCCGGGAAATTCCACCCGTGTTGTCTATATAAACAAAGCATGTTGGGCTTGATATGACATGCGAACTTGGTCAGCTACTAACGACGTTTTTAAAGTTGGAGCATGCAATTACCGTCGACGATGTTTATCGAAGAAGTTCTGCGTAATGAGACAATTTTGGCCCTTCAGGGTCGACGGCTTGATCCTATTTCTGCCTTGCGAGAAGCAGAGGACATCTTCGACTATAGTGGAGCGTTACTTCCACCTGACAATGCGACATTCCTCTCGTATGGTTTACTGGAAGAGAGCAGCGGTATCACAATCGAATCTACATTCGTTTCGAGTATCCGGCTCCGGATCCGCTTCGCGCCCATGTCGCCTGGGATCGATCACGCCTACTTGGAGACCTGGAACTCTCTGACGGTCGTTTTATTGAAACGGAACCTACTATCGTCAAATTTTGGGACATGTGATTTTACCTTTTTCTTTGTGTGTGTTTCCTTTTCAAATTGATTTCCTATTC
>JGI24021J15306_10000628_pt1 | contig 28814 bp, 19 predicted proteins | sample Ectturendosymbi1_FD_15306 | JGI IMG/M metagenome (IMG submission 15306) | reverse complement strand
GGTCGCTTTCGCCTAATTTGTTTTTTTTTTGGGGGAGGCTTCGTTGCTGATCTATCGCAGTATAACACCAGTCGTGCGTGATCCGTGTCCCATTTGCTTCATACGGTAATGGGCGGTTTGTGTTGTGGCGAACACCGAAACCAGCCTTGCAAGAAAAGTCGACGAGGTTACCACAAAAAAAACACCGCAAATGAATTTATAGCGACAGCCGAGGCACGACGAGCGGGACCCGGCATCGTTTATTCATCTCGTTAAAGTCGAGCTCAGCAACGGAGATGCTTCCGCACTATAACAAGGTGCAGAAGCCGATCGCTGCACACAGCGCGGAGGAAAAAACGCCGCGGAATTTATTACCGACAACATGAAAAGCGGTTTACACAGCTTGCGTGGAGGTCTTTGTGCTAACCGCGCTTATCATGACTTGCGCCTCCCACGCCTGTCTTTGTTCAACGAAAAAATTACGCGCGGTTTCTGCTCAAACGTGTTATTTCATTAAATTTTCGGATTTCTTGCGTGGCTGCCTCTGTATATCGTCCAGGCGCGCGCGTTCGGACATGTGGAAATGGCGTGTAACTAAAAACCATCTGCAAAATAAACAGCGCGTGGAAGATCGCGAGGTTTCCACTTGGCTCGTGCATCGGGCGTTCGTGCAAGCTCCTCATCACTTTTACCAACTGTCTTGAAACGCTTCTCGCGCGGTGATGATTATGGCCGTCGGTTCCCCCTAGCATGGACGCATTGCACGGCCGCGGCGAAATCACAGGCGCCAGTCATGGGAATTCCGCGCGAAAACGCGGGCCCGGATGTCAGCTGTCGAATTGTTTGTTAGCGAAAAATCGCGTCGTGTCGATGCTGCTGCCCCCGCGTGTTTACCATAAATTAGCGATGTACCGCGCACTTGAAACACGAGATCGCGAATCTTTTAAGTCGGGCGTTCGCGTAACGCGCCTATTCATCTCTGACACGACGCGCACAGTGTGCGACCCTGGTCTGTTTACGTTGCGCTACGTTCCTGCGCATGATTCATGAAAGTTTCGCGGCTCGACCCACAGCCCAGCTCGGTCGAAATCGTCCGTGCTGCATTTTTTACACCTGCCACGTGTGCAAGGTCAACTCGCCCGCAGTGAGCGGCATCGGTTGCACATCAAAAAAGCGAGCACGGCGAAGTGCGTTGAGCCAACCGTACCCGTCGCATTGCTCGTTCGGTGTCTGAGGATCTGCTTCGTACAGAATAACTTTCCTCGTTTGCGTGCATTTGGTCACTGAACGCGTGCAATGCAGATGCAATTGAACTGAGATTTACTGTCGCGCGCAAGTCGTGGTTAAAATGCTCGGAACTTTGTTGCTACAGGCAAGAACAGGTCTTTGGACGGTCCGTTTGGACACAACCCCGACGCGGAAATCTTTAGACGCAACTCAAACTAACTGCGTGGTGCCTAATGCATTGCACGTCCGATCACCACCATCTTTTTATCACGCCATTATAAGACACGCCATAGTGATCCTTAAATTTTGGAGCTTCGCTGCGATATAAACGAAAAAGCACGTAAAGCGATTTTGCAACATCTGTTTTTCTTGACGTGACAATGCATCATCATCGGTAATTATTATTGATGTATTTAAAAATCGATGCAATCTAGTACCAGGAGTTTCGATTTCATCATAAAATAAAACATCACGTATAATTTTGCTAGCGCTATGCAAGCGTTTGTTGTCAGCTGTGAACGAATAATTTGCTGCATTAATATATTGAATTTTTTTATTAGATTCAGGGCATAGTAGTCCTTGCAGGCTAAGTGCTTGCGCATTTTACTTTGTTTTCTTGAAGTGTAGAGTAGGAGCTAAACGTTGCATGGAAATCATTAAACCGGAACGGAAAAGTGAAACCCAATCATTTTTCATCATTGTTTTGTCTGGTCAATTGTGTCCACTGCCCGACCTGGGTATCAAGATTCATTCCGATGAAGCAAGCACCGGTCATTTCTTCCGAGTTCTAAAAATTCACATTAATATTTTTTTCTCACAGCTTAATTGGGACTAGTTTTTGCCAAATGCCGCTCTAAAGATTGTTTTCCGAACTTTTGTTCGACACCGCTTTTATTGCCCAGCGCTGTTCAACCGCTCGAGGTGGGGCGCTCATTGACGAATAGTCCGAACAAAGGAAGTGGGTTTGCGAATGAATTCCGTACTTTCTGGATTAAATTGCTGGAGCTGAGGATGAGTTATCACTTTAACTCCTTGATAGAAATCAGAACGTATCGCTGATTTTCTCAATACGCCTGTGAACTGCAACCCTACAACAGGACCAGGGCCAGGCGCGCCATTGCGCCAGAGTCATGTCGGACGCGCGAATAACTTGGCGTTGCGCGATTTCGAACATGCCACCGTTGGATCAAACGTAATCCCACTGACGCATTCCGAAGGTATTCGCAAACGGCGCCGCACCCTTAGGGAGTTTTTCAAGCATCGCGGCCAAGGTCGAACGTGCAGGTCAATTAACGTGTTGTAAACAGAGGCCTGATCTCGCTTCCCTGCCATGCAGGCTGCCCACCTGAGCTGGCATTCACTCCTTCATAGCGTAATACGTGTTTTGTGCACGTATATTTAGGTTAGATTAGACAGATTGAATACTGAGACACACGTGCTCATAGCCCACCCACCCTTGCATTGATTGATGAAAATTGCCATGGAAATGCAACTTTTTTTGACAGTCAACTCATGATAAAATAACTGTCTTGCTTTGCAAATATTGTTGCGGGGTTCCTTTATTTTCAGTTTTGAGTAACCTCGATTTGCTTAAATTATTGGCACGTGTTTAGTACCTGTGCTGCTTTCCACACAAGTGCTTTAGCAATGCAACAGCATGTAGGAAGGGGACATTTCAGTTTACTTTTTTTACATTATAAAGTTTCCAGAATTGTTGCTTATTTAATTATGTTCGAAATTGGGTTTGGTTTTTGAAGTGACTAATTCTGTTCGTTCGAGCATTTTTGTTTGTTTGTACAAAAATTTTCAAGTGACATTTTAAAATTAATACTGAAAATTAACTGTAGATCCTATGGGAACGAGAGTCGAGTTGTACTTGTGGAATGAACATGGGATGCAATGCAAGCCTCATTTCTAGAGTATGTTTTGTCGTTAAAGTTGTTGACGAAAAATTACAGCATTTGAGGCGCTTTCGGTGCAGCTATGCGGGTTAATCGTTTGTTTTAAATCGATTTCACGGACAGGTGCTTGTAGCGCTGAGCCCAACTTGCCCGCGTTGAATATATCGCAACTTGCTACAACCTGTTTGTTGCCCGTCAAAGGGCTTTTTGTTATCGACTGCAAACTACCAGTCTATTGCCTGGCCAGCAATGTTGAACTTGAATGAAAGTGTGGGTGACAGCTGACCATAGCGCTGTAAAACACTAAAACAGGCCTTCCTTTGCCGTCACGATGTCTGCACAAGTTTCAGCTCCACGTTGCTGGATACTGCATTTGGTCACAAAGCTGCCGATACTTTAAATATATAACAACTTCCTCTTGTTATTCGCTTGATCAACTCCTCCTGTTTGTGGGTGTTCGGGCAGCAACCCGATTTCGGGACGAGGCCGTGACTCAGAAATCGGGCGGTGTTTGCCCACCGAGTTAGGCCCAGATTTGGCGAGGGATAAATCGCTGTGGCGCAGCGCGCCGCACCCAGTGCAAATATTTTTTTCTTGCGTAATGCTTGATCTAAACGCGACGTTGTTGACGCTGTTCCTTCAACGTCGTTTGTTCCGCGTTTTCCGACAACAATGACATGAGCTTTGCGTGTACGCGGGGCTGAGCATGGCGCGGATCTCTTGTGCGATTGGTTGAAAGCTTCCATGCATGACGCGGCTCTCTCGTGCGGATGGTTTTAAAGCTTCCGTGTTTCTTGCAGATACCTCGACAACAATAAGATCGGCTGCATCTACGATGAGACCTTCAATGCACTCGCGGATCTCGAGGTATTGACCTTGAACAACAACAACCTCACCTCTCTCTCACGACGCTCTTTCCCCGGCCACATGGGAAATCTACGAACCTTGTAAGTACTTGACCTTTCGTTCTTCAACATGCGTGTTTGCTTTCGCGCTTGGAAACAGGTGTGAAGGCCGGTAATAATAATCCGTCGATTTCTAAAAACTTTATCTTGCCTTTTTTCTAACACATTTTTTAATGTTGGAATGGTTTTTGAGCTTTGCTTAGCGGATGGCTGCCTGCAAACAAGTTGGGTAAGTCGTGGTGGCAGCCGTAGCCGTGTCATATGTGGGACACTTTCAGTATTAAGTTTATACGTAGTGACGCACCGCTATATCGAAATTGACGGACGGTTTGTGACGTATATTGGCAATGTAGGCTTGCCGCTGTAGACAGCAAAACGAGCGTGGTCTCCGCACATAGCGCTTTTAGTCTGGGTGGGCCGTCAAGCCACAATCTTTCTCACATGTGTGTCGCGCAGGTTATAAAAATAGAAAAATTTCCGGTTGTCGTGCGGCGATTTTAAATTTGATCCCATCTTAAGTCGTCTTCACGCAAAAAATAAGCTGCTGCTCAACGTAGGTTTTTCTGGTGATATCATCTGGTATGAAATCCATGTGTAAGTTTTTCTTTCGGACGTGGTACATGCAGCGGTGAAGTTCACCGTGTGTTTTATCCCCAGTCGCCTGTACGGCAACCCCCTCCACTGCGATTGCCATCTCAACTGGCTCGCTGATTGGCTGAAGACCAGACCAACGATGGCTGTCTTTGCCCAGTGCCAACACCCCCAAAATCTAAGAGGGTCTACGCTGGCCGGACGTAGACGCGAGTTTACGTGCAACGGTGAGAAAATCGTTTTCCATCGCAACACTTTGCTAGATTTGTTTTGATTTTTGCGTCCTGTGGGTTGTGTGTGCTCTAATGCGGCATAGGTCGTGTTATGTCTGCTAATGCTTTATCTACATTGCTGCGTAACGACAAGCGCCCTAGAAGGTGGTAAAAGGTTTAAGTTTGTTTTTGGATTATAAAGTCATAGTGTTAGAAAAACTACACACAGCCACAGCTGGCTTACGCCGACAGGATGCTTCCACCCAGCATGAGGTGCACTTGCCATTTTTTAAATATTATTATTATTGCTTCACTGATATTTTGACGTCGGCCTTTAGTTTTTCCGATTTGTTGGCATCCATTTCAAGCAAATGCTTTGGCAACTGTCGTCTCCTCACATAGCCTCGAAAATTGTCATTTTTTACTAAAACGAGACAAACCACATGTGCCGGATGTGCACCCGGAGGGGGGGTTAAACGCTCGCCCGTGGGTTTGATTCAGTGTTGCAGCGTGGATTGTTTTCAAAGATTTACGGAATTGAAAAGCGATGAAGCTTATACTTAAAAATCACCCGATGATCTCAGAGAATGCTCTCCTTCTTGCCATACACAAGAAATTCCGGGTTCAGATGCACATATTTGCAGTGGCGCAAAAATGTTTCGCGCCAAAACCACCAGTGCGTGTCGCGGCGTTGTTTGAAAATATGTGTCGTCGCTTTTCATCATACGACGTCGATTTTGTGTTTTTCAGGTGCCTCTTCCAGCCCCGGATCATGCGAGACCCACGCGTGCCCTCCCACGTGCGTGTGCCGGAACGGAGTGGTCGATTGTCGGAATAGAGGCCTTACGTCACTTCCCCTCACTTATCCACCGGATGTGACGGAAATGTAAGTGTCTGCAGCGCTCGGGATCAGTAACTTTTGCTGCTTCCGTAGGCGCCGCACGAATATGACGTTGTTCTTTAAACTTTTTCTTCTGGAATCGGAAAATGTTAATCAAATTTCCTGTACCTCAAAGTGGATCGTTCAAAACCGAGTAAACGAGCAGGACTTATCTTTTCTACTAATAGGCGAAATATCTTTGTTAATACTCTTCGGATTTTAGGAGAATAAGATCGGCAGCTTACACGTTTCCGCGAGATCGATTGAAAGTTCTGTCTAGAGCCCTATTGAGAAGCATTTGAAATGTGTTGTTGCACGATGACTGGATTAATTTTGACTTTCCGGCCACCGTTCATTTTGTTTGTTATCTGCAGACGCATGGAGCAAAATCAAATACAAGTCATTCCTGCCTCAGCGTTTGCCGCTTACAAGGATCTGCAGCGAATGTGAGTTTCCGTCGTTGAAAATGCTTTGCGAAAAGTCAAAATTGTGCCGTATCGCTTGTGGATTATCATATACAAGCCACAATCCTATTGAAACCAGTAAAGTGGCTCTCAGCCAATAACTACGTAGCTCTGCCCGAGCACCACGGTTGGCGACCCTCAGCCATGGCGCAGAAGCCATCTGCTGCGGTTGTTTACGCAGGCAGGCGGCGAAAAGTTTCGCAACACCTTTAATAGGATTGCTTGTTTTTGTACAAACACAGCTCAGCCCCATCTGAAGCGCAGGCGACTGCGATGAAAATGCCTGCCCGCTTTTGTTGCCGTGGTTACCGCTCAAGTGTTTGTTTCTTGTAGTGATCTGAGCAGCAACATCATCCGGGAGATTCAGAAAGACGCCTTCAGCGGCCTCACCTACCTGACTTCCTTGTGAGTCGGCGATTCCATTACTTTTGCTCGCTTTCGGATACTGCTATTGTCGCAACACTTGTTCATTGTTTGCGAGTTCACGGACAACATTTTCTTACAAAAACTAGTTTTAAGTGGTTGAAAATGATTGTGTCCCTGCCCCAAAACTATTTCCAGACCGATAAAATCGTTTTTGTTTCTGCTGCACTGCAAAGAACAAAAACCATCGCAGCCATCGGAACATCCGTTGCAACATTGTGTGCAGATCGCCTTAAGATGACGCTTGCAGTAACTGTAGGCCCGTTCTGTCTTCTGTCTCCAGGGTAATCTATGGAAACAAGATAACTTCCCTGCCGAAGGACATCTTCAAAGGCCTCACGCGACTACAGATGCTGTAAGTGGTTTTAAACTTATAAAAACGATTCGTTCAATGAAAAGACGCAGAGTGCTTCTCCGGAGTCTCTACGCCATTGCTCGGCTGGTCCTATTTTTATTTACCCAAGGGGTCACTTGTTCTAGCTACAACATTGCTTAGCGAAGGCCACGCCACTCGTCCTTTATAATCCTGCTGCTATTTGCGTGTGACGCAATCATCAGTCTGCGGTGCTCACAGCGCCCGCGCAGCTTTGATTTGGAGGTCGCTGTAGTTGAAAGGTTGCCATTCTTGTCTTCAAAGGTTGCTGAACGCGAATAGGATCTCCTGCCTTCGCGAAGATGTTTTTGATGGATTGTCCTCTCTGACACTGCTGTAAGTTTGCCGCTTTTGTTATGAGCGTGATATTGAGATGACGAATTAGGAGCAATTGAACAGTCATGCCATAAAAGTTATTTTTAATGAAATTTCATTAGCGAATGTAGAAGAAAACTTTCGTTTGGTTTTTATGCCAGATGCAAATTGGAGCTTATTTTTTTATAATGTTTCAGAAGCTATCGATTCAAATCGACGCTTTTGTACGCTTGATAGCGACCCAAAGTCAAAACGCATCGAATTGCATCATTGAATGAGCCTAAAAGTGTGTAATTGCGCCTCCCTGGCATTTTCATGGCATCGCCCTGCGGATTTGCGATAAACGGCTTTTATTTATTTCGCCACTCCGCAGAACGATGCGCGTTAGAAGTTGAGCAGATGTTTCATGAGCACCGTGTGTTCGACGAAATGTTTGTGTTTGCGGCTTTGAGATGATATACTTGCGTGCGTAGTTGAAGATTGGCAGCAACATCGAATGACTACATGCTCCGCAAAAAGCTGACGGGTTTTCCGAACGTCGTATCATGACAACAAACTCATGGCCTCTTGTGTTCTTCCCGCAGGTCCTTGTATAACAACAAGTTACAAACTCTCGCGAAAGGCACCCTCTCTTCTCTCCGCTCAATCGAGACCCTGTAAGTTTATTTTTGTTTTTTTTGTTGGAAGTGCACTTGTAAGGACGTATTGCTGCGGTCCTGTCCTCTGCTGCCTAACAACAGCAACTGCTCGCTGAGAGGCAAAGGACGCTCACTGGTTCTTGTCTGTCTCTTCCCAAACCTCCCCCCGGCAAGCCTTGAGTCTATGATTCAGCAACTGTCGAAATCAACGCAGTGGCAACACGACCAGGTGCAAAAGCTCACCCGACATGTCAGTCTCACATGAAGTTGAAAGACGCGGATTAAAGATTTTCATTACGTTTCCGTCAGCTGCTCGCGCAAGGCAACCGTGCCGGGCGAACTCGATTGTAACCGTGCCGGCCAATCCGATTGTTCGCGTTCTGAGTCACACAGGATTTCTTTTGCAAAGTATACACTGCGAACACTCCACCCAGCTTTTTGAAATCCAAGTGCATTCGCGTGCCCTATTAGCGCAGCGGGACAGCAGACATTCAGCGAGCGGCTGTGCAATGAATGAATCGGTGTGATTTATTGGTGGCGGCGAAGCACTGCGTCAAGTGTCGTAAAGCTTCTCTGGCTGTAAGCGTTAACTTTATCGGCTGTACAGTATGAAGCAAATTGCTTCGGACGTTGGAACCTTGAATCAAATAGATGAGAGGCGATTCCATTAAATTAAGTCAACTGTTGCCAAGCAACAGCACGTGGTCACTATGCACTCATCACACCGTGTTGCGTTGTTGCTGTTGTTTGAAAGCGTGGATGAAAGTGTTGATCCGCAGAGGCTGAAGTGGCCTGCGCCGATTGAATGCCGTTGACCCCGGCTGACCGCAGCAAACTCTTTTCCACGCTCGACTGCGCCAATCATCCTTGACAACGGCTAATACCAGCTTTGGTAGCATGGCGGTGGTGAATGGTGCTTGCGGAATTCTCGAAATCCTCGGCGGAGAAGGTTTTAGTTTTTTTAGGAGAGGGTCTCTTTGCGCTTTCGAGTACGGGTGGAAAGAAAACACGTGAGAGATCAAAACAGTGCTTGTAGTTTTAACGTAAATCAGCTGGATCGCATGCAGTGCGATACACTTATTTAGAAGGCAATTGGCGGCAGGCCTAGGCCTGGGTGATGCCTCTTGTCTAGTCAATATGCACAAAATAAAGTAGATAAGGTAAATCATACAGAACCATTCACAAATCTGTCTATTCCTCTGCAGGCACCTCGCCAAGAACGCCTTCATATGCGACTGCCGTCTCAAGTGGTTGCCCAGGTATCTCAAGAAAAATCCGGTGGAGACATCGGGGGCCAAATGCGCCGGGCCTGGCCATGTGGCCAACAAGAAAATTGTTTCGGTGAAGCCCCGACGCATGAGGTGCTCAGGTGAGCAGTGGACGAGAAATTGTTTTCTGATCTGACGATTCGTTTCACTTTTGCGTTCCCTGTCTGTCGAAAGAAAGTAATTTTAACGTTTTTCTTTTATAATTTCAACGATTCTTCTAGGCAGGCGTAATATCAACGTTTTTTCAAGGCAAACCTTTTTTCAAAGAAAGTAATTTTAACATTTTTTTTATAATTTCAACGTCTTTACAAATAAGACGTAATCTGAACGTTTTTTCAAGGCAGACGTATTTTCAAGACAGGTGAAAGAAAGAAATTTTAACGTTTTTTTTCTAAGACAGGTGTTGACCAGGCTGAGGTAAAACGACACCGAAAAGACCTTTATTCGTTTATTTTCCTGTCGAAGGTTTTTGGGAGATCCGTTGATGTTTGTCTTTATGATTTATCGGCATAATCGCGAGAACAGCGAACGATCGTTTGACGGAGGGCGTCTCTTATCTATTTCATCTGTTTCTGTCTCGACATCTTCTCGATACTGTTGTCTTGTTTTCGCCGAGTCGAACCGAGCGACGATCTTCTCGGATCGGACAGTTCGTGTCAATCTGTTATTTTCTTTCTGCCCGTCTCGGCGTATGCCCGAACCTCGGGGCATGCCGAGTAACCTTTTATGGTGTCAGGGCGTTTGGCCTGCAGCTTATCGGTGGATTACAGTCCATCAAAACGCTTTGCACAAGTCAGGCCGCGAGCAAGGCGCTGTCGTTCACAAAGCGACCTGGCGATTAGCGCTAATGCTCGCCCTGATGTGGACCTCCGTGCCGCGCAAGCACGGCGGTGCGTGCGATGGCGTCGGCGGCAACATCACCAGTCTTTAATTTTAGCCGATGACGTTTACGTTGGGCAGTTGCAACGCTAAGCAGTAGCGGTTTCGCTTCATGCAGTGAAGCGCTGGCCTTCGCGAAAAGCCGCTAAATCGCTTTCGACGATTTAATCCGGTGAAAGGTCAAAGTTCAAACTGACCTTAAATTCCGAAACAAACGTCCAGATTTTTAAAATCTGTATTGAAGTTGTTCGTCTTGTTGTCTTACCTTCTGAAGTCGCAACGGAGATCAAGCTACAGCTACTAACTAAATTCCCCAAATGTATTAATGGTTTTTGAAAAGGGTACACTCGGTGGCGGTACAAGCACTTCATCTGCAAGGAACGGACTCTGTGATCTGGAAGATTTTCATCTTGCCCCCCTCTGTGTTGCAGACCCCCGGGATTCACACCAGACGTTGGGTGGGGAGTGCGGACCGGAGGTAGAATGTCCCAAGATGTGTCGCTGCGACGGGACAACTGTGGACTGTTCGGGCCAAGGCCTCACTTCAGTGCCGGACAACATTCCGCCCTACGCCTCTGAATTGTAAGTCGATTTTACCGGCAAATTTGCCGGAATTTTAAATATGTTGCTATGGGATACTGCCGAAGTTGAGACAGACATGGTGTTGGTTTGTAAAGGCACTTGGTGACGTAACGGTGGTGAAAAACACGGGCCTTCTGTTTGTTGACACGTCACCAGGTCGTGTCGACCCAACAGCCACTCCCCCGAAACAAATCAAAACAACACGGCGGGCGTCAAAACTGAGAAGCCTTTGTGGATTAAAGCGCGATGCTTAAATAAATATTTAATCATTTTTACTTTTCTGGACACTTCTGAATGACCCTGTTTATTTGCTTTCCATCAGATGAGCAGATGTGTGACGCGTCGCTCTCTGTTTTTACTTGTTTGTGTAGAATCGTCAGCCGCAATCGAATCGCTCTGCTCGGTAAGGACGGATCATTTAGGAAGTTGCGCAGCTTGAAACGGATCGATCTGTCGCACAACCAGTTGATAAAGATCGAGGAAGGAGCATTTTCTGGAGCTCAGAGTGTGTTGGAATTGTGAGTACCACGATCTTTTTCGAGCGGTTTTGCATTAATTTGTGTGTGCTTTGTCTGCTGCAATGCATCAGACGACGGAAAGTGCATTTGGGATCGTGTTTTTGACAAAAGGCACATTTGTACAAATCATCACGTCGGGAATTGATGTTTTCTGACTCTGAAATAAAAAACTCATCTCATTTCGCGTAAAAATGTCTTAAAATTAATTTCAGTGTCGCGGTCGAAGCGTTTCACGAAAAAAGTATTTTCGTTTATTTTGTACGAAATGAAAAACGGTCGAATATATCATCCGGATCCCTTTTGGTGTCAGGGCAGAAAAATTACCTGTACCCCGTGGTTGGGAGCTCACCAATTGCCGGACATTACCTTCTGTTCATCAAGTTAACCGTATCGTGTCTGTATGACACGCGTTACTGCAATAACAGCAAAAAACTGAGATATTTCAACTTTTTTTCACAGGAACTTGAACGACAACATGCTTTCTGATGTGAACAGCGCCATGTTTTCTGGGCTCAGCAACATTCGGTCTTTGTGAGTTCGCTTTGCCTTTGCATCCAGTAATTCGTTCAGTTAACAAAAACTCACGATGGTTAAAAAATATTAGTTGCACTCCTACAGATGGCTGTGATTAGGTTTGAATCGGTTATTAATTGTCCGTTCGATAACCATAAGGCTGCAAGTATGCTTTTTCGGGGAGTGAACCTAATATGTAGTTTTGCACCCCCTGCCATCAGCAGCAAGGGGTCTCTTGCGATCTGCTTGAAACCGAAGCGTCGTTCAAAAAATCAAATCACGTTTTTATTTATTCCAGTGTTTAATAAAACCGTTGAAACATTGTACAGGATGATCCGCAATAATCAGTTGTCGTGTATTGGAAATCACACTTTCGCCGGAATGTCCACGATCCGACACCTGTCTCTCTACGGCAACCAGGTTTCGACGGTTCTGGCCGGCGCGTTCTCATCAATGACATCACTCAGCACGCTGTATGTATATTGCGTAGTTTGTTGCCAGCAGCCTTAGCACGATCTGCTTATCATGCAGACCGATTTCACCAAACTATTACTGGCCCGTAGCCAGGTTTCAAAGTTTGGAGGAGCAAAATAATTTTTTAGGGGGGAAAGATTTTTGTTTTTATTATATGTTTTAAGAAAATCTCTTCTTGCCGCAACACAATTTGTGGGGGCACAAAAAAATTTGGGGGGCATTGGCCCCGAATGCCCCCTTTTAATGACTACGGACCTGAACTATTGGTGATCAAACTTCTCCAAGACACCAATCAACGCAAGCATTCGTTTCGTACCTCGGCTGTACTAACCACGAAGTCGGAGCGAGATTCTTTCCGTTATACGTTATTGTTACATCACATGCGCGAAATCTTCGCCTTGTTTGTCATTGTTGCATCACGCTAGCAAATGTTTGTTTGCGGTTGTCTCGTTGTTTCATCCTGGCGGTGTCTTCGCTTGCCCAACTGTTGCGTCACACACGAAACGAGGTCCTTAATTGTTGCGTCACAAAACGCTCCCAGCAATGCTTGATTACGCGCGGAAAGCTGAAATGCACAACGGCAGTAGTGAAAAATTACATTCAATTTCTTGTAAGTCCTTCTCAACACAGTTTTGTTTTCGCGATTTCAAATGTAAGTGTTACGAGGGACACAGGTCAAAGGCTGTCAAACCCCCACGCCGACAAAAAAACGCGGTCCCTGCATCTTCTTTTCGTTGCATGCATGGAGCTTTCAGCCGATGGAGCAAAAGTTCCACTTTCATGTTAAAGTTGCTTTCTTCTGCGCAGAAACCTCCTCGCCAACCCCCTCCACTGCGATTGTCACTTGTCGTGGTTATCTACGTGGCTGCGCAACAGACGAGTCGCGTCGGGCAATCCAAGGTGCGCCGCGCCCGCTTTCCTCAACCACTTCCCCGTCTCTGACATCAACTCGCAAGATTTTCGCTGCAGCGAAGAAGCGTCACGTGACCCGCCGACTTGCATTCCTGCTCGGAAATGCCCTGCCCGCTGCCAGTGCAAAGGTGAGTGCTGCAGCAGTTACACCAAACTTTTGAGCGTTGCAGCAGTTACACCAAGCATTTTTCTATCACAGCAAGAGATGTGATCGAAGAAAAATTCTAGCTCGCAATAATTTCTCCAAGCTTCCGATCTGTGATATTTTCAGCGTCGATTTACGCGTCAAGTGACGTTGCGTTCGCGACGACGTGTTAAGCTTCTTTTCAAACAAGCGCAGAAGATTAACACAGAAGTTTGTTTGCCAAGCGAAAGTTTACAGGAATGTAAATAACTGTGTTAATCTGTGTTGGTCGCTTGTCGGACGCTTCTGGAAAGACGGATTAGCGCCGAACGTGATAATCGCATGAAAAACGCAATTAGCTGCTGCTTAAACAAGGCTTCACGTAATTCAAGCTTTTAGCCGCTGAGAAAGTGCCTCAAAATACTCTCGACTTTGTCAGGGGTCATGACCCGAGGGTTTTCGTTCGCGGCGTCGCCACAACAACCACCGCTCGTTTCCTGCAAAACCCAATTCGCCATGTTCGGGATTCGCGCGTTCAGAGATTACAGCTGTCATGCTTAACTGGCGAAGCGCCCACGGCCGCCTGAGCCGGACCACCTTGCTGTCTACTCCAGGCTCGGTGAATGATAATAATCCATGCTTCGACGTCGAGCGGTGGAGGCAGCAACTTGCGCTCTGCTCCCCGCAAAGACGTTATGCAAATATGACTCAGGCGCACGCCGTGACGTGAAATCAGCTCAGCTTTCTGGGAAAGTTTCAGGTTTGCTGAGATTGGTTGGTGGTCGTGATGGACGTGAAGACGGTGACGGTTTGCTGTCAAACCCCCCAGCCCGCCAAACACCGGTGTGTTTCTTTAAATAGTCATGCTTTAGTGATTTTTCTCCCAAAAATGTAAAAAGTGTTTCTTCTTCTGTGTGCCAGGAACCGTGGTGCGATGCGCTAGCAGTCATCTGACGTCAATACCAATCAATGACATACCGCACGACGTCACGGAGTTGTACCTCGAGATGAACGATATTGCAGAGATTCCGGAATCGATCAACCAGTTCACTTACCTCACAATACTGTAAGCATGGCTGGCGCACGAAAAACTGGCGGTGTGAAATGCGAAGCAATCGCCACTTTGTCTGTCTAACTTTATTCAAACACAGACGCGTTAACTCCAGTATCGCAGTACATCGTCAACCCGAATTCTTTCATGTGATTGACAGGATTCCGACGCCGCAGCTGGAAAAGTTTCTTTCAGCATCTGTTGCAGTGGCATAGCCAGCCCGAAATTTTGGGAGGGGCCAAAATATTTTGACTTCAAACGAGCAACAGTGTTTGGTTTGGGACATTGCCTCTCGAAACACAAAACGACAAGCAGTGCTAGAATTTTTTTGGGTGGATTAGCCCCTTTGACCCCCCTGGCTAAGCCAATGTGCTGTTGTGTTTCGGCTTCGTGCGCAAAGTTGCTTCATCAATTCCTCGCAGTTTTCCGAAGCTCTCTGTTCAGCAACGCGAACAACCGCTTCGAACAATAAACAATCATTTTACTTCTCCGTAATCGCAGGATCTCTTTTTCTATCGCAGGGACTTGAGCAACAACCAGATCCGAACCATCAGGGATCGCTTGTTCGCGAACCTCACCCGGCTCACGACCCTGCTCCTCCCCTACAATCGCCTGCGCTGCGCCCCTGCTCGTTCTTTCGAGGGACTCCGTTCACTCAAACGCCTGTGAGTTGCTCTGCGACTTGACGTTGTTGTTATTGGTCAGCGCCGTTGCGCTTCGACGCCTGTGTCACGGTCAAGCGCGCATCCAAGTAGAAAGCTGGTTTTAGTCCCAGCCATCTTCCACTGCAGTTTTTTTTTCTGCGCAACTTGCAAAAAAGCCAAAAGTACAGAGTTTTGCGATCAGAGTTTTCGTTGAAGTTACAAAAAGAGTTTAAAAAGCTCGAATGCAAAATGCAAAACGGAATAGCATTTTTCGGGCTTAGACCTGAACGTAACCTTTGAAGAAATATGGGCCGAACTCGTTGCTAGGCAATCGTCACGACAAATATCGCACAGTATTGCCATTAGGTTCTTTAGAAATAGAATTCACCCAAATAGCTGCCAAATAAAAGTAAACGTGTTTTGCGGATACTGTCGTTTGGCGCAACGTTTGGTGCCGGCCGCGCACTCGAGTGCTTGGATGGTTCTTAAAGTTTAACTCACCGTTGAATTTTAAGCCAAAACACCCGAACCACTACCAACCAAGAGCCTTGCCGGGAGGCAGCTGGAATTAGTTCATGTCTTTAACTGATGAGGTAACGAAATGATCAAGTATCGCCTGACTACTCCAGTGAAAATTAGTTTCAGTCTGTCGTCGTGTACGTCTGCCACCGTTGACTGAGTTCGACGATAGTCATTTGTGATGTCAGAAATACCAGAAAACGTACCTTTGACGTCTGCAAGGCTCGTTCGTCAGGACCTGTTGTTGGAAGGAATGGTCGGATTAAGGCTCCCAGGCATCGTTTTACGCTTTTCCATGCAACCACGACCAAACACACTCCCCTTGTCAGAACCAGACACCCGTGTCCTGTTACCGAACCTTGATACACAGTTGGCGAGCCCTGCTATCTGGTTACTGAAGAGTTTAGGTTGGTCTTTGAACCACTGCTCCCGCTGCGTGCGCTTGCTTTAAGATACGGCATTTCCGCCCTTGTCTCTGCCGTGACGTCACAGTGATTGCAACGTCTCCGTCGCGGCAATAAGTGCTTTGAAAATGGCAGCGAGTAAAAGGTGTCCGTCCACGCAGCAAGTTATGGTCTGTCGGTCAAACTTTGACACCTTATGTTTTGCGTGCGTTGCGGCCCAGCGTTGGATGCGCGCCCGTGCGCCATGACTGTGTTGCCATCTGTTCAGCGTGACTTTTGATGTCCTGCTTAGCGAAACTGTTACGATTCGAACATTGCTCTGCTTTTGCAATCAGCTGTGATCTGAAAGGAAATTTGCTTTGCACACATGCAGAAAGCTGGCGGCAGCGTTATTACATTTTGCAGCGGAAGTTGGAAAACCCTCAACAGTTTTTTAAGGTTGTTCGAATCATTTTAGTACTTTCACTTGAAATCTGTCATTTTGTGCTAAAATGTTTTTGAAAAGCCTAAAAAACAACATTTCTAACAAAGAACGCTTACCTGGAATTCCGTGTTTACCTGATACCCCTTCGGTTTTTTCAAACAAACCACAAACGCTTTGTTCCAACACTTCTCCTTCTTGTTACCCGAAAACCAACGCGACGTAAAGCGGACACCTACAGGGCAGGGTTGCAAACAAGTCGTAACTGGATACGTCATCAGCAAGCTTTTAAAAGTGGGATCGCGACCCCTTGGGGCGACGGTCGCGAACTTGTCTTCCTGGAACAGTCCCGCGGCCGATTATCGCTCCGCTAGATATGTTTTGTTTTGGCTACTTGAGATCGGGGCCTTCTAAAGCTGTTTTGGGGAATGCGACCCGTCCTCGTCTACCTGTTTATGTCGAGCAATTTACCTGAAGCTAAAACACTTGTTCGCAAGCGGACCCCAGGTCACTGTTAGACTTCTTATGTCGTAAGGATTGTTACGCAATAAGGGCCGCGCGCCGCTTGAGACTCGTGCTCAGTTGCTTGTGTGTAAATCGGAGAACGATGCACACCGACGGTTAGGTTTCCACGCGTTGTGTTTCGCGAACTATTGCTTTTTGCTGCTTCACATTTTTGCTTGGGCTTTGCTGCTAAGTGGAGAGCGCCTGTGTGTGCTTTGTTACTTCCTATTAAGTATAGGTTCTCGAAAGACTTTCGTCTTCAAGCCTGAGGTTCTTTACCTGCTGTACCAAAAGTGAAAAGAGCAGAGAAACCATTAACCTGCTGAGGTTCGAAGTTGCTGAAAACTGCAACAAATCAATTATATGTTTGCACACGACTAATGTCGTATATTACTGCTTGTTTTCTTTTTTTCTGCATTTAATATAACGCAAGGACATTTTGCGATTATCAGAATAAATATCACTGCCTGAAATAAACTAGCATCTCTGACAAAAATTAAGGAAACTTTTAGTCTTTCATAAAAATGAAACAAAACTGATGAAACGTTTGTTTTGTAAAAAATGGCTTGAATGTTTGTTCTTATTTTTCCAAAAAGTCAGAGACCTGAAATAATATTCGCAACTCATCTTTCGATTTTGTCGCAACCGCAGTACAACAATAACAATCATACAACAATAACAATCATGTGTATGTTACTTAAAAACGTTTCTGACAAGCCTTAAAAAAACAAGATTGTGAATGATGCGGTGAAGCAGAAGTAAGTCCTGCCTTTGTGATGGTTATTTACGCAGTGGAGCAAATTCAGGTACGCCGTCGTTTCTGCTACAGACCCTCAGCCCTTTCCATCGCCCACAGAACCGCGCTTCTTCAAATATTCCCGCCCGAGTCTTCGGTCGTCTTAACTTGCGGCACGCCGTGCGAGCGGCGTAAAAATCGCTGTAAAGCTTTGATAGCAATGCGGTGAACACTTGCGACAGGCTGTAAGGGGGGACATCCGCTTGTCCTTGACGCGCACCCCCCGAGGCTCTTGATTTTCGATCGCTACTTGTGTGAGAACAGGATAGGGTTCCTGTGAAAAGTGAGTTACTCTCACAGCGCTCTGCAACGTGATAAGACATCTCATCTGTGAACCGCTTTGCAGGAACCTTCACAGCAACGACCTGTCGACCCTCCCCGAAGGACTTTTCGATGACCTCACGTCGCTGACGCACGTGTAAGTGATCGCCGCCGTGTAAAGTGCATCGCTTCGGTGAATGCGCCGCGTGGTCCAACTCCTCCCCAAAGCAGCATGCTGTGTTGCGGGTAGGAATGCGCTGATGGTTTTGCCGGACGCGCCTCGAGACAGACGCCCTTCGATTCCCGGTTTCGTGTTCTTTGAAACGCACGTTGTCGCGTTGCTGAATGGTCGCAACCGGTAACCTGCGCACGCCGGCGAGAAACTGCTCGTCATCGGCGATCGGAGCGAAATTGCCACATTTCTAATCCTCGCGTTTACGAACGTCCAACGGCGCGTGCTCGCGCGCGATCATTATGTCGTCACCTCCTCCTGCGCAAGAAAACGCCGCCGCAGCTCGCGCGCCGCATCTGCTGGACCTGATAATGGAACAACAAATTTTCGCGTTCAGGCGCTCTTGACTAATCTGTTCTTAATTTTATCAAAAGCGTTGATTCTTTCATGAAAGCAACGTTTGAATCGTGCGTTAATCGCCCCGTCCTTCTGGCGACCAGATGCCCGCGTCGGCAAACTGAGGTCACTTGCGTTAAACTTCGTTTCCCTCGCAGCGGCTTCGGCGCCAATCCCTGGTATTGCGACTGCAATTTAAGATGGTTCGCGCATTACTTCGAAGACATCGGAATCGCCAGGTGTTCGGCCCCTCGAAGAATGGCCGGTCGCTTTCTGGTGTCCTCGCCCGCGTCCGCCTTCACCTGCCAAGGTACGGAGCGCCAACAGTGCTGCATTTATGTAGTTTCTTTGTGATTTACAATGCTATGAACGCTTCTTTAACCGTATTCCACCCTAAAAACGCTTTTTAAACTCAAAGGTTCGCGCGCAGACGTCAGAGACCCGTGCACCCCCCAATTCTCTCTGAAAGCGAAAAGCTGCAGTTTAAACCCGGGATAAACCCTAAACTTTGAGCAGCGAAACAAAATGCTCTGATTGCTGTTGTGTTTGTCGGGAAAATTTGACGAGTGTTTGCCCTCCGTCAATATTTTTCTCCCTTTTCGAATGCCCTGTATGTTCCCGCCTGCATTTGCTGCGGCCAGGCTACACGCATTTGATAGTGCGGCGTTCAACTCAGCGCGGAGTCCACTTTTAGGCTTATGGCGGATTAAGTGGATGTCTGCACCTAATCCCGTGTTGATGCATGATGAGGAATTTGGCGGTTTTGGGCGATCTAATGTTGGCGCCAGAGCAAGACCTTCGGGATGTTGGGCTTGCATCTGTTCGCACGCGCGTGTATTTGTCTCTCGCCGAACGACGACGACGCACGCGGGTGTTAAATCTTTTTACTTGTTGTGCCGTAGATTCAATGCAAAAGTGCCTTCGACGTTTTTCGCGGCGAAGAGGTAACGCCCTTGGCTGTCAATCAATCAAGACTAATTTGACAGCGGATTGCAATAACGATTAATTCATCAGCAATAACCTTACCCGTGCTGTGCCAGTCAGTATGCATCATCGCCTGCGCTTTCCTAACACACACTATCTGGGATCGAAGCCCATCGTATAGGCGTAGTCAGGGGGGCGAAGGGGGCAGCCATGCCCTCCCCAATTTTTAGCATATCTTGTCGGTTTGTGCTTCGAAAGGTGGTGTCCTAAACCAAATACTGTTGCTCACCTAAAGTCAAAATATTTCCCCCCACTGAAAGTTTGGCCAGCTGCGCCACTGGCCCATCGTCAGACGCAAGCTAATCGCGATCTCATGAAAAACAGTTTTGCAATGTCATGAGTTAGAAAAAAGGCATGTTAATTGGCCCAAACCAAATTAAGTCCTTTTTAAGGCGAACCAAATAGTCTTAAATGGTTGCTGGTGGTCCGCGAGGTGTCAAATTACGTGACATCGTGAAAGAGGTTAAGAGTTGATGAGGCATGCCACGGTGCATGCTCAAACAACAGCTCCCAAACCTTGGCAGACAGAGCACAAAAATCCTTTCTGATTACAAGTTTTGATCTGAGAAGTTCAGTCGAATTAGATTGGTCCGATCTGATTTTTTTGAAATACAAATTCTCACTTGGAAAAGTAAGCACGCACCAAGCTGAGCTCATTGCAACCGTCAGAAAATGTCTCGCCATCATTGACGGGTGATGGAGTGTGATATAAGACTGTCTGCATTTCTGATTGTCTTTGACTTAAATCGTCCCGTAGTTTAAACGCGAAATATCGAACACACTCTTGCTGTTGGGAGATTGGCGAAAAGAACAACGTTCCGAAGACAGATGCGTTTTTGTCACGTGACCAGCGCTGAACTTTTCAATAAGCGCCATTTTCTGTCACTGCCACTTTTACCTGACGCGAAATTTTGATTCAAGCTACAAAATTGGAAGCTTTTTTTTGCCCGATGGAAGATCCCAGACATGGCTATGCTCGTTTCGTAGCTCTCTGTCAACCTGTTTGCTGAATTGACGGCATGTTTGCTGCATTGAGACGTCGATTGCTTTCATGTCTTTCACTAATAACGAAAATGCCTGCGATGTTTTTGTAGTGTTTCCATCCTATCGCGTAGCTGAAAATCACTCAAGCTCTGTTTGTAATTTACGAGCGTCGAACGTAGGCATGTTTGTACTTAAAACATCAGCGTTCATCTGCAAAGGCGTTTTGCTGAATAATACACCGTTTTTTTCTGTGTGTTTCTGCAAATGCAAGGACGTCGTACGCGCGTCTTGTACTGTTGCACGGTAAACATTCTCGCAAGCAATAAAGAGCGGGTTTGCAAGCGCGTTTCATCCCCGCTTTCATTGCCGCGCAGGTCCGCTGGATATCGCTGTCGCCGCAAAATGCAATCCCTGTCTGTCGTCGCCGTGTACACACAACTCGACCTGTCGTATGCACCCGGTCGAATATTACCAGTGCGAATGTCAGCCAGGTGAGTTGAATTGTTGCGTTGACAGAACTGTCACAGACCTCCCGACGGTTAGGTAGATGGTTTTCACGGTGGGCTCTCGAAAAAAGACGCTGGCGGCTGTTTTCAAATGTCAAATGTCTTCGAAGGATGAATCGTTTTCTACACCTTTCTCCTGGTACTGCTACAATTGCTGGCAGGTTACGTGCGTTTCGTGAGAAATTACATTTCACAAACAAGCCTAGCGTTTCGTGCACTCCAACCAGAAACGTCATCTTGGGCGGGACGAACAGCTGCCGCACGTGCTCCTGCGAGACGTTAGGCGATAACTTCGCAAAACGCCGAAATTCGTCGTTTCGTTCTGTTTTCAAAACGACCCTGTTTGTTAACAACCTGTCTCGCCTGCTTGACAACAAATTATAACTCTATCGTTGCTTTTATTCCCAGGGTTCAAGGGCCGTCACTGCGAGATGCCGATCGACCCTTGTGTGTTGCAACCGTGCTTGAATGGCGGAACGTGCCGGGCCAGGAACGAGGTCCTCTTCACGTGAGTTCGAATTGCGCTGTTGACTTTTGCCTAGCAACCGCTGGATCATCGCGCAACGTTTATTTACGCGAACGCCTTTGGTGTGCTGCTCCAGGTGTCAATGTCGCGTCGGCTTTGAAGGCGACCGATGCCAGGCGAACGTCGACGACTGCGTCGGTGAACCGTGTCGGGCGTCGAACGCGTCATGCATCGATGGAGTCAACTCGTACACATGCAGGTGTCCATCGGGATGGTGAGTCGCTGTGAAGGACGGCAGGCGATTACCTGCCACAAGCAGCTGCAAGCGCGACTGCGACGCAGCTGCGTTGTAATGGAGAGAATTATTGTTAATTGTTGAGTCACAATCGGTTTGGTGTAGTTTGCGCGGCGCAAGAATCAGTGGACGCATAAAAGCGAAACCTGCTTTTGCAGATCTTCTACTCTCAAGCTTTACCGCGTTTTTCAAAATTGCAGAGAGCGAAAATCACCGGTTTGTGACGTAACACCGGTGAAGTTTTAAATTTAACTCACGAGTTCCTCACGAATAAGCTTTCCTGACAGTTTGTCTCTTTTTTGTGATCGCAGGACCGGCGACCTTTGCAACGAAAAACTGCCAGACCCGTGCATTGAACACAGGCCCTGTCAGAACGGGGGAACTTGCGTCGTGGTTGAAAAAATCGACACCGTCTCGTACAGGTTAGAAACATACGGAAATTAGCGAATGCTGCACTCCGTTATGATTGGTTAGCACTGGGATTGGTAGTAACTGAGGACTCAGTGACAGTGAACCTGTGTAGTAATCGGCGAGTCAGGAGTTCGAATCTCCGTCCGACCACCTGCAGCAACCGTTTGCGAGGCACACTGCGCAAACTTTCAAGGCACACAAGCGGTCGTATGGTTACGGCATCGTTTATAAATCAGGGGGAGCAGGGCAGCCTTTATCTCTTCAGGGTGGACCGGGCTTTCAGCAGACCATTGCTTAAATGAACCTGCTGATAAGAAGTTTTACTGTTTTTTTTTCAGTGTAGCTTTGATAGCTTTTCTTAGCGTCTAAGAAAGTTGCCTGGAGAGATAGTTTAAAAATTATGATACGCAGATCTCGGCAGAAGCGGTTTATTGCGGTATTAGCGATCCGTTATTACCATGGTTTTGAAGTTAACGACGCGGACAAGTTAACCTGCAATCTGACTCCGCGTCGCTGACAGGGTTCACGGTTGCCCAGCAGAGCGTGACGGATAAACCGCAGATTTTCTGGCGAGCTGCCATCGGGAAATGTCAAAACATGCCACGATATGAGTTGAGGCGGAGACGTCGCAGTTGCCAGATTTGCCGCAAGGTGGTCGGGGAGGTATTTTTGGCCGTAAATCCGGTGATCCGACCGGACGCGGGCTGCGTTTGATCGGACGCGCTCGTGATTACCTAAATCCGTTCCTACTGTTTTGATGGGATTTCCACGATTTCTTGTCAGTTCCCGTAACAGCACGCACTCGATTTGAGGTGAAGTGTGTTATTTTCGCATCGGTTTTAGCGAAACAAGTTCCCTGTCTGCGTGTTTGCTTCGGCCGACCGAACGGAAGTATACCATAAAAACAAAATATTTTGAATTTTTTTCAAAGCGCTAGTTCAAACAAGTCCTCACTCGAAAGCGAGTTTTCGCAGAACTTCCCCTCGTTCGTCAGCTCTAAAAATTCGCTCTCCAACGATGAAGTAGTACATATCGGTTGTTTAGAGAAGACACTTGCGATAATCTTTTTTTGTGCAAAGCCGAAAAAAGCGTAGAGAAAGCTTTAATGTTACGATGCACGCGGTTTTTGCGCGACTCTAACAAATACGTTGTCACGGCAACTTCACAGGTGCGAGTGCGACCGTGGCTTCCACGGAGCGAACTGCTCGGAGCGCGTCGACGCGTGCGCGAAGCACAAGTGCGAGAACGGGGGCGTGTGCGAGACCGCCCCCGACACCCCAGTGGGTTATCGATGCAACTGCGTGGGGAGCTACAGGTGAGTTGTTGCTCTGCAGCTTTCACGGCCTCCTTGTCACGGCTTCATGCACTTGTGAAAAACGATAAGGCAGTTAACTTGTTTTATATCAACTGCTGGGCAGGTGCTTGCGCCCGCGGGCACGAATCTTGCGGTCACGGGGCGATTGCTTATGTTTGTTTGCGTTGTTCAGGGTAGGCTTTGCTCAACGTTACAGCAGGTGCAGTGACGCTGTCTTCGTGAGCCGGCCTGGTTTCTATCGAACAAATATTTCGCCTGGTTATGTATCGAGTTGCAGGTGCTCGGGTTGCCAAGAACAGCTTGTTTCTGCATACTTGCGTGAAATTTTGCCTTTGCTGACGTATTACCTGTGATGTATTGGTTGTGGATTGGTGCGAGTTGCGCGCATGCCGCTTGTGATCAAAGCGGGACTAACTGTAGTGAGGTTTTGACTAAGACTTATTGCAGTACAGCAAAAAATGTCTGCTTGAGCTCGCTCGTCTACTCATAAGAAAAGGACAAGTTATATGCCCAGAACGAAAGAAACAATATTTGCTCTTTGTCGTCAAGACAACTGCTGAATTGAGATCGAACTGTTCCAAATATTTTTATGACCTTTCGCTGCTGACTATTTTCTTTTTGGTGTTGCGCAAGATTTCGAGCCTTTACGTCCACTGTGCAAAGTTCACAAATACCCAGCCGCAATTTTACGCGCACCTCGTTTCGTGTTGTTCGCTCCAATCGTTGTGAGAAAGGAGCGCGCTTCAGATAAGCTAAGCACAGTTGTCGTGTCTTGCGGAAGGAATTTCACTGTTGACTTTCTGATAAATTGTGAGCGTTTTTTTCACTGCATCAAAAAAGCGGAACGACCTGCCATGTTGTTCTTGTTGAAAATCTTCGTTATGACGACTTACCGTTTTCCCTGAATGTTAGTTTGTTTGTTTACTTGCAGGGGGGAGTACTGCACGACGGCTGTCGTCGATGTGCTCATCCAAGACGCTCCTTGCTCAGACAATGACTGCCAGAACGGGGGGGAATGCTACACTGAAAACGGCCGCTCCCACTCCCAGTGTTGGTGCCTGCCCGGCTACGGAGGCCGCAACTGCGAGAAGGTACGTCACGCGTTTACATGGCAACCGGTGGATCTAAGTCACCAGTTGCTAAGTTGCTGACGCTTGCAGTGATATGCGGTCGTCATTTTTTTAAAGTTTGCCGTTGCTTCGCAGTCAGCACTGAATTTGTAATTTACCGGTTTGACGCCCATCATGTTTGTTTTCGCTAAAACATTTCGGTAATTTGTCCCATAATAGTATTAAAGTTTGACGGAACGCTACTCACTAGTCTGTATTTTCGGACATTATGACCGAAATGACTTGATTTTTTTCGGTCATAAAAAAACTCGGTCTATCACTGAAAGATGAACGAAAATAAAACTAGCATCCATGTTCAATATTTTAGCCAAGTATGTTCTAATTCCAGTTGCTCAGTTTGAACTTCGGTAAAAATGGAAGCTTCATCGAAAAGCGTGATCTGGAATTTTACAACAGCAACATCACGTTCATCTTTTCAACTACAAAGGTAAATACAAAGACACAGTTCAAAATAATTTTTGTTGTAAATTTGTGCTGTGAAATTGGTTAAAAACTCACAACTGGCGTAGCTTGATTTGCTTGCTGCAACTTTTCGTAAAGCATTTCTAGTACATCCATAAACGAACGACAGGCTGTAAAAGAGTATTTTTTCGACAAAACGACAGGCTGTAAAAGAGTATTTTTTCGACAATTTTTTCGCTACGGAGTATTTTTTCGACAAAACGCCGTCGCTGGCTTCGATGGCTGATTGAAAAAAAATTGCAAAGGCTGATTTAAAAAAACGAGCATTTTGAAACAAACGTTCCATACCCGAGTATACATTCGACTTCTCATTGCAAACTCATTTTCGTCGACAGCTGTACGGTGTGATCCTGTACAAAGGAAGAGTGGATGAAAGAGAACACGTCGCAGTTGAACTCTATTCCGGTCACGTTCGTCTCAGTGTCGATCTAGGGGACGCCCCCGGATCGGCACTTTACAGTCAAGTGCCTGTGAACGACGGAGGGTCGCACAAGGTGAGCTGCGTGCTTGAAGGTTTGGCAGCCGGATGTGAAAGAAGTAGAAGATGACTTGTGTTTGAGCGACGAGGTGTATCACTGTGGTGAAAAATTAGTCCTGTAGTGGTTTTGGCTTCTTGTTTCAAATTAATGACTCGCCGTTGTTTCTATGAATTTGGGCCATAAAAAACCCTCGAATATGGTCTGCGGCCCAAAATGCAAAGTCGCACTGCGGCGAATAAGTCGTACGTGACCTTGAACTGCACCTGCGCCAAAATTCGCTCCCGGTGTTCTTGTTGATGACGTTGCCTTTTCTGCGTCATGACGTCACAACCATCGTCACGTCTCCTTTCTGCGACAGGTTGAGATTTTGCTGCGCGGAGGGACCGTGTCCTTGAAACTCGACGACGGGCAAGTTATTCGGGCCCCGAGGCCTACGGGCGTGCTCGCGGACACCGGCTTCGACGCAGCGTCACCCCTGTTCGTCGGGGGAGTGCAGTACAATTATCTGCACTCGGCCAGAAATCAACTGCACATCCGGAACAGCACCAGCTTCACAGGTTAGTTGGTGTTTGATGAGTTCGTCGTTAAAAATAAATAGAGTCAGCGATAATAATTTTTTCGTTGTAACTTCCTTTTTTGTGACAACCATATGTCGTTCCATCTTCGTCTTCCTTTATGCTTTGCCACTGCTTCATCACCCCAAACAATGAATTGACCCAGTTCACTATTCTTTTCTCCTTGCCATTCAGTTTGGTTCGAATCGTAGATTCCTAAATCGTTTACTTGCGTGGTATGCTAGTCGAGACTGTGTGGGTTATACTCAGCTGCTCGAGTTGTTATGAGTTATACGCAGCAACTCGATTGTGTATGAGTTATACTCAGCGACTCTATTCTGTATGAGTTATACTCAGCTATTCGAGTTTGTATGAGTTACACTGAATTCGAGTTTGTACGAGTATACTCAGCTACTCGAATCTGTATCGTTTATATCCGTATTTCACACAGGTTGTATCCAAGGCTTGTACATCAACCAGAGCCAGGTCGACTTCCTCGACGTCATGCCCGCTTTGGACGAGCAGTCGACCATACGGCCCGGGTGCATCAAGGAGGGACACTCATCCACGTGCGCAGCCAGCAGGTGTCGTGGCAACGGGCAATGCGCCTTCAGCGGGGAGCGGGGGATCACCTGCCAATGCAACGAGGGCTTCTCAGGTTGGTCGAAACGCGTCAGTGCACTTGCAGCGCATCGGTGCACTTGCAGCGCATCGGTGCACTTGCAACGCATCAGTGCACTTGCAACGCCATCTCTGATGATCTTTTTGCTGACTGCGCAATGAATCTTCAGAAACACGATTGTTAAAATCGCGACCGTCGAAAGTCTATGATAGTTTGCTCAGCATAAACGCCAAATTGTTGTTTGACGTGTTGTGCAAAAGCGGCCGTTATTTTTTCTAATTTGCCAAAAATGACTGCTCACAAGCTGTTCTGTTTTCGATTTTAAGGTGAAAATTGCGAAAGGCGATCTGTTTGTCGTCAGGACACTTGTCGTCATGGAAAGTGCGTTGAAGTCGGGATGTCGTTCAGATGCGAATGCGACAAAGGTGAGGGCGACCGTTTGATCGATTACTGGCCTTGAAACAACAAATCACCAGTCTTCTCGAACCTGTCGACGACAGGAGCGACGTCACCGCGAAACCTGACGCTTGCTTTTTGTCCTCGGCCTCATGGCAGCGTGCCCAGTCATCCGCATCGCACGCGCATGCGCAGATTCACCTCATGCGCAGATCCACCTGTCGCTCGCGCTAACGACACAAGATAAAATTGCTGTGTTTTTCGTCACTGTGCGCCGTGCGATTAACTGGAACTGTCTTAGGTTTCCATCTCATTATCACTGACGGAATGTGCTCTCTGATTATTACCTGAGCGCCCGAATGCGGAACAAGCGTTGGTTGCGAAGTTCTGTGGATGGTTGATTTTATTTTCGCTTTGCTGCTTCAAGGTAAACATGGCTTCGTCGCTGTCGCAAAGCTTTTCGACATCTGCAATCGCCCCGTCGCACTTTCACCACTCTGGGCTTCGCACCAAAGAGCTTTGCTCAAGTGCTGAGGTTTCTTTTACTACGCGTAGGGACGTAACGATGGGGGCAAGGGGGGCACAATGATTCGGGCGCTGAATCACTGGGGGGCGCCGAAAAGTTCCAACAATTTTTCAATAGAGCACATTTACTCCCAAAAGACCTTATGTTCGAACATGGGGGGGCCAAACTTGTTTCTTGCCCCGGGCGCCATCCAACCTCGGCACGCTCCTGACTATGGGTGATTTTTTTACAGGCTTCAGTGGCAGGAGATGCGAAAGGCGGAAAAAGGTTTGCGCCGGCGTTGACTGCGGCCACGGGAAGTGCGTTGCTACGGCAACAGGCTACAAATGCGCTTGCCGACGACGATACACTGGATCCCGCTGCAAGACACGTAAGTGCTGTGAGCAACATCGGTTAAGTTCTTTCTGGGAAATTTCAAAAGCGCAAGTGGCCAGAGGCGCAGGTTTTGCTTCGTGATCGGGGGGACGGGGGTATTAACTCAAAGTTTTCACACAGTCTGCAAACTTTTCCGAATTTACTTGTGTTTCAAGATTTAAAACAGACTTGGCATGTTTGTACTGTCGTCGTTTTCATTCTAAGGGGGGTGCGGCTAAAGGCAGGAAAGTGCCATTCCGAATTCCCCCCCATTTTTCACTGGTCCTCATATTCTTTTCTCAAACCAGGAGACATTCATTTTGATGTAAACATAAACCGTTTCAACGTTATTTTTTGCAAACACAATGTTTTGTTGCTTTTCATCGCCGACATTTTGCTTCTCTTCCAGGCATTACCTCGTGCCCAGGTCGTCGGGTTAAAGATTTCGTCCGAATCACCAGACCCTCCCCCAGCGCCAAGCGATCGACGTCCTACTCGGCCGTGCTGGCGGGGGATGAGGCGCCAAGAACTGTCCAATGCAGGAGCAAGCGACGCTTCGTGAACTACGTTTGCAGCGGACAGTGCCAGGCCGGTGCGCCCTCGAGCGCCCGGGCCGTGTTTGGCCAATCGGACGCCCCGGCAATGCCCACCTGCTGCCAGCCAATGAAAGTCCGTTCCAAAAGGCTGCCCATGCGTTGCAGCGACGGCAGCAAGATGACGCATGTCGTGCAGAAAGTGCGACGGTGCGGTTGCAAGGCCTGTGGTTGACGACCGTTGCCTGGCAACAGATCAAAAGGAAATAAATGTCCTGCGGTCCTGTTGGCGCTGCGGGGCCATTACGGGTAGTGGCGCCGTGGACAGCGCTTGGCCTGCAGGGACTGGCAAGAGACATTGGCGTTTTTTCAGGCCGCAGCTCGGGCTCGCCGACTTCATTTTCCGCCGCTTCCGCGAGAAGCATTCTCGCACTCACCACACGTCAACGCT
>JGI24021J15306_10000625_pt1 | contig 28820 bp, 21 predicted proteins | sample Ectturendosymbi1_FD_15306 | JGI IMG/M metagenome (IMG submission 15306) | reverse complement strand
GTTGTCTGCGTTTGTTCCCCCCCCCGTCGTCGTATGCTTTCTTTGCCCGCTTACTTTGGGCTGGACTACTTATTTTGTAACAGGCGACGGCAGCATTCGCCCCCTGGCTAACGCGGTGACAACAAGACTGGGATAACGTTGTATCAGGGATCTGGTTTGGTGGGCCATTTCCTGAGCGCCGTGACCATTAACACGCATCGCATCCGAACCAGACAAAACGGCCGCGACCGTTTTCAGGGATTCCGCGATTCGAGGACCTGGGAATTTCAACAAAGCTGCGCGCAGTTTTTCGAGAATGCGCGACGCCAATGAAAAAATGAGCGGTGAAGTGGCGGCGACCTTTAAAGAAGCGAACCGGACACTGTACGATCGGAGTGGCGCTTGTAACACGAGACTGAAGACTTTCAGAATCGAGAACTGCATCAAGATAGAAAGGAATACGGACAAAACGGCTCCTCACCAGCGTAACGAGATTGAAGCCGGCGCCGGAAACGAGGTTGGCCAATTGATGGCCCTGGATCATCGGCGAGACGTGCGGTGCCACGCCCTGAAAATATAACGTGAACTTGGAATCTCCGCCTTGCGAAAGCAGTTGCTTGGCAACGCCGCGAATCGTTTGTTAGTAAGCAACGGGAAGTCTCGAGACACGGTCCTTATTCAAAAGAGTACACAACAGACCCGCGATCAGAGAGCGGCAACCGGGCAATCCCCCCCGAAATTTCAAAAAACAGGCAGTTGTTAGACACAGTAAAAAGTTACATCATTTTGCCCCAACCCCAGAAAAGTTACACCATTTTGCCCCAACCCCAGAAAAGTTACACCATTTTTCCCCAACCCCAGAAAAGATCAGATGCTTGCGGCCCCGGTACACAATATTAAGCTGGCGTGCTTGGTCAATCGCCTCTCACCCCCTCTCGTTCGGTTTCGGCCAGTTGCAAAGAGCAGCGCAGCTCGAAAAGAGTGTCGGCGCCGCACATCACGCCGAGGAAACAACCGTCGCTCTTGAGAACTCGAAGCACCTGCACGAATAAAAAAGCGTTTGCAGGTTTGCTTCTCATTGGCCAATTGCACATGCAAGCAGGCAGGGAGGAGTAACGTGTACATTGCAAGAGGGTTGCACCGTAGTGGGTGGTGCCCTTGCAACAAGCTTTTCGCGGAATCGCGGCTACTGTCAGTTGCGATTCATTCCGTAAGGTTGTTGCGACAAGTTGTACATGTGACGATACCCGAAATGAAGCAAATGCATGTCAAATTCCCATATGCGCAAGCAACAGCAAGGCTGGTGAAATGCTTTCCCGACTTGTTGTCGTTAGAAACTGATAATTATACAAACAAACAACATCAAGACACTTAACTGTGTGAAAAACCCCGAACCAAGGGTTTGTGTCTCAGGATCATCACTCACCAGAATCACTTGCGCAAACACCAGCCTAGTAAGATACATGGGTAGCTACTATGTTTCGACAGGTTTCACCCAGAAAACGGGGTTGGTCTAGTACTGGATATCGGTGCGTTTCATACAGAAAACATGGCACACTTTCAAGCATACAAAAATTTCGGATCCTCCCCCAAAATAAAAAAGCACGAATTGAGCTTCCAAACCTCGAATGAATATGTGATGATATTAAATAGCACTTACTTCCTTGAAGCACTTTGAAAGATCGTTTACCCAGTGCAAACTGCAAATGAAAAGTGGAGAGTTGACAAAACTGTACGTTGAAGCCTGATCACATATGAATGCTTTTGCACTTACGGTAAAACTAGATTATTTTAAACACCTATCATTATCATTACTACCATCGTTTCATTTTGTCTCAATCTGGGTATTAGCATGTGCTGATCTTGAAGTGTTTTGCCAGCAGATTAACATATGTCTTGTTGCTTTAGTTTCTGGTTGTCACTAGTTGCTCCAGGGGCTCTTATTAGTTGGATAATTTCTGGCCTTGCTGACCCGTAATCGTTTCTTGTCTAAACTCATATCCTGACATTTCTCACTTTTATCCCTTTCAATTGTGCTGTTTAAGTCGAGTTGAGCATTTTTCGTTGATCTCTTTCACTGCTATTTCCAAGCCTGGTGTGCGGGATGTCGTTTCTCTGTCAGTTCAAATGTCCACGAAAAGACTTAGTTTTACGTGGTGGTGTTCCTTGACTACGGTTTGAGAAGCTCGGTGTCTTGCCGTGTTGCGATGCTGGCATATATACTGAAATCAATTGCTGTGTTTACCCCGCATGGCGTGAGTGATATAACACGAAGATCATTGCGTGGCATATCCGCTTATCGTTCTAGAACGGCGGTTCAGAACATTTTTCTGCATACGAACCCCCGAGTACATTAAATTTTTTCCCGCAGACCCACAAGCTCCGATTTGTTGACTTGAGGACGGTCCAACTTCGTCGGCTTCATGGGACACTTCAGCAATAAACGCTTGCATGCAGTGCCACTAATATATGCATTTTCAGGTGTGCGTGTATTCTCCAGATCTTCATGTACAATCAAATCCCCTCAAACAGCACCTGTGAATTTGAGTTACTGACTGGTGTCACTTGTGTCTGTACTCTCATTTAAAGCCAATTAAATTCACTTGCGGTTCTTCACTATGTCTCTCAGATCAGTTAATCTTCTTGGAAATGATTGGTGGAATAACGACACATTTTCCAATTCTCTGGATAGTTTTTCCTTCCCCACACTTGTGCCATTTTCACTGCAATGTATTTTATCAGTTTTCCATCCCTAAATATTTCCTTGTTTCATAAGCGTCATTGTTAAATGCTAAGCATTGCCTGTACCGCTCGAGTCACTTCCCTGGTTACAGAGGATACACACCGTGACAAGGAAACATATTAAAAGGTTATTCCAACAGTTGCTAAATACTATTTTGTACAAAGTTAATCATAACACAAGCGGTCATGAGCCACAGACAATCAACAGACGGGACACTATTGGCCCGCGGGCCAATAATTGGATAAGCCTGGTTTAATTAAAAAAACACAACCTAAAAATCTGACGTAATGAGGTGATGTTGATTTCTAATTCGGAATCAGCAAACTGAAATCATCTTAGTAGTGCAGTTGTGGCTTAAATCAATACTAAAATGCTGTTAACCGGTGTTATTATTCTAGGGCAGGGGTGGGCAAATAGAGTAGGACAGGGGTGGGCAAATAGAGGCCCGTGGGCCATATGTGGCTCGCCACAACGCTTCGTGTCCCGCGGAAGCATTCAGGAAAATCTTCAAATCTGAAGTATCCACGAAATTTTCACAGTAAACGTTAGTGCTGAGGCTAACTTGAACCGTGACTTGCTTCCATTTACAGTAGAAGATATGTCCCCCCACTATATACAAGATATGTCCCCCCACTATATACAGCCCTCTCAAAGTAGCGCCCGAGCGAAATTAATTGCCTACTCCTGCTGCAGGGGATACTTGCGGACATCAAATTTGGAACCACTGTTCCAGATTACTGTTCAACTGGAAGCGTCCAACCAGAGAAGTATATTCTTATCTTGCTTGAACTAACGCCTGTTTTGGGCGCTTTTGTCTCGGGTTGAAACCCCCCACCTTCTCACACCCAACTATAAGCGTTATCTGTTGATGTGCTGACATTTGAGCTTGTATCACTTTCTTGTTTAATGGAACGTTTTGAGGCGCATTCCGGCCCTTATTCATGTCCTTCATTCGATCCATCAACTGTGCTTGTTGGATTTTGCACTGTTTTCACAAAGCAATGTTTGTTCCTTGCCTGTTGGTGATGCATGTCTGGCTTACTGCGCATTGGAATCGTACTTTTTCTGCTGCTGAATATGCAACGCGTGTGCTGCTGCTCTCTTTTCTCGTTAAGAACATCAGATGCGGGTCAATTCGCAGTTGAAAGATTTCTCTTCCGCGTCTTTATGCAATGCGTAGGCCTTTATAGTACCGTACGGTTCTAACACTGTAGGTGGCTAGCGGTCAGTCTTGTTGATCGCTCGTATTTTGTTTTTATCAATAAGTCAACCTCAAGATGAGCGAATATGAACGGTGGAATCCACATCACTAGTTTCATTTATTGACATTATTCTAATCTTACCACTACTTAGCTGATACGGCTGGTAGTAGTGGACGATTATTTTAGTTGTTTGAGTTATATACCTTTTCGTAAATGATGTGCATTCAAACAAACCAGCTAAACGTCCGAGCGTCAGACTGAACTACCCATTACGAGGTTATAACCCGACAGAATGCAATGTACGCAAAATCATCAAGGGAACACTCTGTCAGTCTTCTGTATTGTATGAGCTAACATGCGACAAAATGATGATAATATGGCAGGCGCGCACAACTCAGGATGTTCGATCAGCGAAATTGATCAGCATAAATTACTGCCGCGGGCCGTAGTCTATTTCACTGCAGTTTAGAAAAAACAACAACAATTAATTATCCGAAGTCGGGCTTTTGCAACATTTTCTGCAAGCATTTGAGAAAGCTCTCGCGGGCCGTAAGAAAAGCTTCTGCGGTCCGCATGTTGTGCAGGACTGCAGGCCTGTAACATGGAATGATCTTTTGCACAACATTTGAATAAAAACACAAAAATGGCGTAATTCACGTTACAGCACACGCGTTGACTGTGTTGGCGATTCAAGAGCATTTACAGTCTTGTTTGTTACGATGTAAGTCTACAGCCACAAAGAGAGTACTGTACTGACCTCATACTAGTCAAAACTAAATCAAATGAATCGTCCCGAAATGGTAAAGTTTCTTCATCAGCGACAACGGTATCGCAAGGTACAATGCAAGGGTGACGTCCAAAAAGATTTTCTTTGCATGCATCTGCTTGTATTACGACGTCGATTCCGTCCTACAATGAAAAGACTGAACTTTCCAGATATTACAAAACAAAGTTGATTGGAATAATTAGCAAGTTGGGATGAAACAGATATCGCTAAAGTAAAAAGTGCAGTAATTGTGACCAAAAAAGCGTGTTTGCCTCTAGTTGCCAACCCCAGCGTGGATCAAATGAAGAACTGGATGATCATTTGAAGATTACTGATTGCAAGACAGGAAGCTTAACCAGGGATGCTTCTAACAACATAGGCATTTTTTCATTCACGAAATAATTGCAGCTAAATCAACGTTTCGGAAATCTTCACGACGACATCAAGTTGGCTTTTTGGAAATTACAACTTCTCGCATCGAAAATGCATTTCTGACCAGTGGTTATTACAGCACGTGTAGTATAGCAACGTCCATACTCTTCTAGGCCAGTGTACCTCCCAAAATGGTTACAAAACGCTAACAACACTTTCCTGGAAACGTGCTTTTAGAGCAGCATATATTTAATACTACTGTTACAGTGACACACGTTGCATACGAAACAAAGCAAGCATTTTATCGGAGAGGTTTCTGCATTGCCTCTAAACGGGAACGACCACGGAAGACATGGAGGAGGCAAGCGGAAGCGGAGATTAGAGGAATTGGGTTACGTAAGGAAGACGTCCTCAATCGAGCAAGATGGAGAAATGGAGTAAAGTTAATCATGTCACGATGGAGGTAACTCCGGCCACCCCTGTTTAACGGGTACAAAACCGAATCAAACCCGGACTACTACTACTTATAGGGTGGAATTAAATAAACTCTTTCAATTAACTAAAACTGGATGCACCATAATCGAGATCAATCCAACATCACTGCATCGTATTTTTACTTCGAGCAATAGCGATGCCAAGTCAAGATGTCCTTGGATAGTGCGCTTAGTGTCCAATGAGTTATATTTTGAATCTTCACCCCCCTTTAACTTGCAAACTTTGCAAACACAAAGTTACTCGCTAACAAGAAAACATCATGACTACACGGCAGGGACAGAGTTTTTCTAGAAAACGTTGTGTGATGTGCAAGTTATTGTGCATATCACACAAATATAGCATATCGATGACGTCACCATGTTCATTCAATCGTAGTACGACCTTTTTGTGAAAATGGCAACATAGGAGGAAAACCATGGTAATGATATATTTTGGGAACCATGGCCCAAGTGCCCCCTGGCTACGCCCATGGTGTTACGGCAGTTGCATAGTACTGTGCTGGCACTTAACAATGATTACTAGGTATTTGCTTCTTTACTAAGTACATAAAACTTTGGTATTGGCACTTGAAAAGTTCTTTGTCAAAGTTAATAAGAAACTTACACAACACTTCAGTTATTCGTTAAAAAACAAACAGTACAATAAAAGCACAATTTATGAACATGTATCTCCGAGATTCCAATAATTGGCAGTTACATAATGCATTTCCACTTAATAAACATGTATCTCTGGCATGGCTGCGTCCTGCAATGACCCCAAATTACGCCTAAATCACACCGTTGTTTGTCATGTACATCGGGATAGTATTTAAACTTTGCCACTGCATTATTTTTGTACAATTACATTATTTTTTATCACAAAATATTGGGGAAAAGAACAGATATTGTGACCCCTTGTCCAAAAGTTGCCTGCTACACGGTGTTTTCACTCTTTGCATTCATGAAGAGAAAGACTTGAATGCTATTTCTGTGCGGGTTAAATTTATACTGGTGTTTCAACTTGCGATGTTGCATGTACGTGAGAAAGAGCTGCCAGAAGATCAACACAGTTAACTGGTGAAAGAATTTTTGCTGCACTAAGCTGTGTCACCAACTTTCCTCCCAGTGATGCAACAACAATTTCTTGTGTTTCGCCCGCTTTTAATCACCCATATATAATTTTAAAGAAAAATGTGTCACCTACCTGGGTGTGAACACCATGTATCATACCAAATGCGTTGTAAGTAGCAGGAAAGAACAAACGCGTTTTCAAATAAGCAGAAAATAAAAAAACAGTGGTTGAATTCGACGGTGGCAAATAAACTTCAGATGTAGGGGTGTATAACGTAGTTTTATCCAGGCATTGAAATCATCCACACTCTCTTGCTCTACGAAGCAGTCTTGCAGCGTTTGTGAAGTAGTCGACGGAAACAACCAATCACGCAACAGCGCGAGAAAACTCAGCCAGTTAATTTGTAGTAATCAAATCGCTCGCAAGTTTCTAGGAAGGAGATTTTGTGACGGTTAAATGAAGCCGTAAATAAAAACTACCAACGCCCGAAATTTGCTCCTTGGTGAGCTGTTGTGGAAAGAAATAAAGAATATTTTCCTTTACCCTTCTTTCTTGCAAATAAGACTACGAAGTCAGCCGTAGAACACACAAACGTTCGGCGGCTTTGAAACGTACTAGTTGAAAAAAACGAAATAGTTGGAAAAAAACAGTAATACAGCCAATAAATCAAATTCACAAAATCAGAACTGAATCGGGTTTTAGATAAGAACGCTTTAGACAAATACCAATCTTTGCATCAAAAACCGCATAAAAGCACAAAAACGACTTGACTCAGAGGGATGCACTACCTTACTTGTTGTGAGAGCAGCTTGGATACATAACCCCTTCCGCAGCCAAGATCTAAAACAAGATCAAATTGCCGTTTGACGTCGCTCACGCGATCGCACAGCATCTTTGCTACCTGCAAACAAAAACGGGGAGGAAGAATATATTCGTGCTCTCATACGGTATCGCAGTTGCGCATGCGTCGTGAACAGAGCGATGACAAAAACAAGAAATCAATTAATGATCAATTTAACGTTTTCAGCACTGTGTGTTCATTGCTCATCTTCAAAAATGAAAGTCAGCTGAATGCAAGNACAAGTCGTGTATCTAAAAACGGTAACCTCTTTGCAGTAAACATTTTTTATATTTCAGGTACGGGCTGCAGCCACTAACAAGGTAACCACCATGACGAAGTCATGACTTGTAAAGTTTCGCAACAGCTGGAAAAGGAGTTCGCATACAGAGGTCACAGACAAGTACAATTGCTTAAAAACGACGAAAAGTGTAGAAAACTCCGCCAGAGCGACCCTTGCTAACTTCGTAACAGCCACGGCTAATGAAGTAGTGATTAATTATGTACCCCAGTAAATGTACGCGAATTTTTTGAAGGTTTTCTAACTTGTGCATCAACCACTACGTGTAGGAGTGCTGCTCTACACTTCAAACGTGCCTCTCTACAAAATTTGTTTTCTGTCACTTCTCAAACAGCAGACGTGCTTGAAAATGTGCATGCAAGATGCAAAACAGGGTTTTGCTACTGAACAGTTTCGCTGGACGCAGGATGGCATACGAAGGTCATTTTCAAGAGTTCTCCAAGGGGCTATTTCATACCAATGCTCACAAATGACCAGAAGGGTGAACTTTGCCCATCATTAAAGTACAGAAACAGAAACACACTTTAAGTGATGCAAATCTAAAGAAGCACATACGCTTAAAATTGCAATTACGCTACAGACACACTCTAAGTCAGGGGTGGGCAATTTAGTCAGGGACCACTTTCTGAAGGCCGCGTTTAGCTGAGGACCGTACCTTCTAATGGAAACAGACACAAGTCTTGGTTCAAGTTAGCCTCAGCAGTCAGCACCATCATTTACTATAAGTTGGAATAATGGTCAGATTTAAAGGTTTATACTAATTGCTTCCACAGGTCACATGTGGCCTGCGGGCCACTAATTGCCCACCCTTGCTCAAGTGATACAAATCTAAAGAAGCACATATGCTTAGAATCGCAGTTATGCTAAAGCTGCATCAAAGAAAGCAATAATTACACATTATGCACACTTATGTGTACCTCGTCTTTCAAATAATCATAAACATGAACATCTGGAGACATTGCCGCTCGCTTTCTCTGAGCTGACTTGTTGTGGCGGTTAAAAACATAACGTGTTGCATCAGTGGATGCTTTCCTGCACCTCAAACTCCAAATGAATCGTGATTGTACACAGGTAAGTCGATAGAACTGCCTCATTGCAACCAAACCTAAAAAATGAAATTTTATCAAAAATGAGGTTTTAACAGTGTACCACACAGTAGAATATACCATTTGGCGTCGCCCACACGATCACAATGAAATATTATTAAAAATGAGGTTTTAACAGTGCACCACACAGTGGAATATGGTGGCCGGTGAGCTCTTTCGGCAAAGAGCTGGCTTCACAATTGTGAGGCAGGAGACCTCGCCGGCTGTTCCCTTGAGCAAGGAACCTAGCACTCAGCTCATGGGCCAATGCTGCTACCGCCAGCGGTGGCCCCAAAAATTGCGACTGCGCTTTATGCATTTACGTGCTGCATCATGCTGTTGTATCGTGTTCATATGCCATCGCTTCACTATGCTTCGTCTGCTGCGATTCATGTGTCGTGATTGTGCACGCCTTTCCGCAATAAACAAAGCATGCAATTCGGAGGGAAACCTCCATACACAAGAAGACAGTGGAATATGTTTATCAAAATGCATTTTAGTAACAAGGTAACACCACCTTGAAGCATTCATGCCATTACATCTTACACTTATTTTGTACACATATGGCTAATTGAGGCTCAGTGTCATGTAGCTCCACCCTTACCATGATGTACACTGTATTGATAAAGTCCAAATGGAACTAGCAATGCTCAAGCACTAAAACTGTGCAAGCTTCTCATAAAAACAATCACATGATCCTATTACAATCAATGAAATGATTGAATTTTTCATGAAACTGGTGAACTTCTAAAACTGGTAACTGCTGTGGTCTATGGATTAACTCAGTTGATGATCATAACTTCATTCGCAGAGACAGGTTTTTACATGCTTAAATTTTATGAGAACTTCCTTCAAAATTAAAACATTTGTTGTGCCGAATGACAAATGTCAGTAAAAACATTTCTGTAACTGGAGGCAGTGCTGTACGTTGGAAATAACCCATTACAAATGTAAGTTTAAATGATAGAGTTTGTTATTACTAAGTTAACAGATCTTATTGACAAGAATTGATAGTAGTAAATATACAAAAATAAACTTTTGAAGGGTACAAAATGCACGATCAGAAATGCAGGGGTTTTTGGTCGTTTGCGATTACACAGTGATCTCTAGTAGTTGAGGTCAACCTAGTTCTTGCAGATGCAAAGGTCAGTCTCTCAACTAAGCGACCTGATGTCTTAAGGTTGCCAAGCCAAAGCAAGGTGAAATAAAGGCTCTGGTCTCATCACTTTGTTCATTCATACCTTCCCAGTAGCACTCTAACTTTGTTTACCTCGTTTGTTTATATTCAGATACACAACAAACTTTTCAATACACTTGGAGGTGAAATCAAAACAATGTAACATTAAATGGTTCAGTGTAGACTAAACAGTAAACAACAGCATTGGACATTCACAGATGATTAAACAAATACACTGACCAATTGCCATAATGTATGTTAACAAGCTACAGTGTCACCTGTTTTACAAGTACATTGCATTGAATCATGAAGAGAATATTGCCTAAAATCATGAAGTACGAATACACAAAAAAATATGTATCCACTATATCTTGGAAACTGCTTATTTCGCAACTCTCTTTTGCATTTGATTACATTAATACTCATGATTTGTCAATTCTATGTAATGCGATAGAACATGGTAAAATTACAGTTTTGTTGACAAAATTTGGTATTCAATATTTTTGAGCTGAAACTAGTGGAGACCTCAAGGAATCTTTTAACAAAGTTTGATTTGATGTCATAGATTCTAGAAATCCATGTCCATATCAAGTGTTTTGAAACTGAAGCCATCTTCTTCCAATCATCTCTGCAATGCATCAGTAATACTGCTTTTGTTGAATAGAAAAACTTAGATAGGAGTTAACTAATTTGCTCAGAGGTATTTTAAAGTGATTGAGGAAGATACTGTATGCACTAATGAAAAAATAAAACTATCATCAAAGTAACCACATTAACAACTTCTTGTGAATCTTAATTAATTCAGGCTACAACTTTGATTTATGGCAAATTCTTCAGTGCTGCAACAAACACATACAAGAGTTTATAAAGCAAATTACTTGGTAAGAGAGCATCAATGTGCGTAAAAATTTATATCAGCAAACAAACTACTTGGGTTTAGACTAAACTTAACCAACATTGAAAAGGTTTTGGAACAGAATCGGTGGGATGCATGAAGTACAGCTAGAGATTAGATGACATTTTAACTGGCACCTTAAGTTGTGCAACTAGAGGTTTGAGTCAGGTGGAGCAAAAGTTAGCAGAAGGTTACCCACCATAAGGGGCCAACTATCCAATACTCAGAAAAAAAGTTAAGAAATGATAGTGAATCTGGATGTTGTAGATGTCTGTACTAGCTAAAAAATGACAACACCCTAAACATGCAAGAAACAACAACCAACTGAAAACCAAGAGAACACTAAATATTAAAATGTCAGCTACAGGAAGCCCAGTTTTTACGTTTACCTTGTCAGGGAAGAAGCTCACCCCTTGCTCCCTACCAGTTACGCCACTGGGTATCTTGTCCTTAGTTTTACAAATCAACGAATTTAAGATAATTCCCATAAAACTACAACAATGTACTACTAAAACAATATATACTGCTGTGTAGTTGGTAACCAGGAATTTTTATTGATAACTCTACGAAGATTAAATCACTGTTAAGAACAGTCTTATCCCAATGTGACACCAATGCTGAATTTTGAACAGCAAATGTAACAAACAATACTAGCTTGAACACAATTTGTTGCACGGTTTACAACAATGATGGTGCAGCATAATGCAATCAAGGGCTCCATAAGCTGCTCAGCTAAAGAGGTGACACAGAACATTTGTGTAAAAACGTAATTTTTTTCAACTTTTTATTACTTGTCACAGCATTCTTTGTTCCATTAGTCAATAACCTCCCATTATAAGCAGTATTGATGATGTCAAATGAACATGACCATGTTATGATTAAAAAGTCAAAATGAACTTTGGAGTCCTTAGGTAGGTTACTTTGTTATCAATTTTAAACTACTGTGGGCCCTCTGGGCTAGATGCTTTATTTTATTTTTATACTTCTGTAAAATTTATGCTAAAATTTACAAAGAAATGTAAATATGCCAAATAAAATGGGACAAGGCTTATATGTCACAAAAAAGCAAATGCAACACAAAAACAGGAAGCAAATCAGTCCTAATTGCAATCCAAATTAAAACATTGATTATGCTACGTTAATGGCAAATATTAATCTGACTTTAAAATAATAGTTAAAATGTTAGGTTTCATCAACTCATGAGTCACACGCTTTTTTCAAAAAAGCCTCCAGATGTGCATTTAGAAATTCAACCAAAGCTTTCACAAGTAACTAGGCTTAGTCTTAACAGAGGCAACAAGTATAATCGATCAGCAAGTTTTTAAAGAGGAAATTGATTTTACGTAATACTATGCATATTCAGTTCTGAAACTGAAACCATGATATTCACATGACATACATTGACAAGGGAAAATGCTATAACAATGCACAAAATGTGGTCGCTCTGATGAAGTTCAAGTAATAGCAAAACAAAAACTTTGCCATAAATCCCAACTACAAACTTAATGTTTAAAGCAAAAGAAAACATGCACGACACAACGTTCCAAGCAGACAAGGATTGATGACTGAAGCAGCCCAGTTTTAAATACAAAGAAATAACGTACATACACAAGCAGATAGTCTTGAGTAAGAGTACATCAACTAAGCCAGCATCAGGCGCACCGTTTCTTCATGCTTTATTTTGATATGAAATGGGATATTAACTATGCCAGGAAACCTAATACAAGGCTTGGCGGTTCATGTTAGAGTGACTGCACCAATTACAGCTGTCTAGTAGAACTGTAAAATGACCCCACATCGAAATTTGCCCCTGCTGTTCCTGGTCGCTCAACCATGACGTAGGACATAGACCGGCGGTTGCTTAACCATGACGCACGACATAGCCGAATGCTTCAGCAATGACTACCGCGCATGCGCGATTCAGGAACTCGACGCCATGAATGGCTGCGCTTCAGCGGCAATCAAATCGTTGGTATTGCACTTCAGATTGAAAACAACTTACTCGACATTTATGCGGTTTCATGATCTCTTTATCTTTAATTCGGGTTGTTATTATTAGGCGCACTTAGCCATAATATTTCGTATGCAGTTTGTTTACCGGTAGCACGCTGTCAACTTATCGTGTTAATTCTGCTGGACAACCGCAGATTTTGATAACCTCACAAAATTTCATCTCGTGTTTTCTGTGCTGGTGATTTGGCGGGTGCTATGAATGCCGATGAATACGAAAGAATATACAACTACCTGAAGACCGGCGAAATTCCATCCTCGATTAAGGGCTCTCATGGTCGTTTTGGATTCAAAAGAAAATGCAAAACTTACATGCTAGAAGATGGTAAACTACAGCAGTGTTTGTTGTATACTGCTGGCTTCGCGTAGCATATCAACAAGGCTTAATTTCAAGCATCAGCATATGTGGTAGTGGAATAAGCTAGGTTTCGTTAAAATTGTATGCTTCGCCAGTAACATTTGCAAAGTTCAAGCAATTCATGAATTTCCTGTGAGCTGTGATGATTGTATCAATTGATGAAAAAATACAGCTTTGGTTATAATACTGTAGTTACCATAATTCAGAAAAAATTATTAACTTAGAAGTCATCTTGCAACTTCAAATTTAATGGTTTAAATTAGTTAGGCTTAGCCTGTTGATGAATAGATAAAATGTCACCAGTTCAAACTACTGCTGGCAGGCCTACATTACCAACTCAAGCACCATAGCAGAGTTAAACAAACATTCCTGAAGAAAATGTAATTTGCCTTTGAACTCACTTTTCCAGTTCTTCACTTGGTTTCTAATGCAATTGCTTTTACTTACGTTTTATGTTTTACTAACTTTATTTGGTGTGAACTTGCTAAAAAGAATATGTGGGATTTTCATAGCTGTTTTTAACTCATTTTATCTGACCATGGAAAGAAAAGTTGCATTTGGATGATATGAAGAATATTTGTAACTCCTTTCAATAACCTTTTTTGTAGTGGGTAAAAATAACTTTTGGCACAAAACTGACATAGCCTACCAAAGTGTAAGGATACCAATGACAAAAAACTTTTAATGTCACTTGTTAATTTGCACCAACCAGCTTTTGATGATAAGTTTGCTATTAGTGCCAATTCTACTATTGGCACCAAGGCATTTTTGCACTGACTTCACAATCAATGTTGCCATTCTTTTATTGATGCTGTGTTTCTTCTGTTGAAATTTTTATGTTATACCATGATCATCATTTTTGATTCTGAGATGTGTGATTCATAGTTGTACGTTGGATCTTTTGCAACCAACCTTTGTTAGATATGCTTAGGTTTTTAGGTAGTCACTGTGAAACATGTGATTAAAATTCTCAAAACTTTGGAGGGACAACTATTAGTATTAATTAAGACTTATTTGGCACTGACTGATATGCAGTGGTTAACAAATAATTCAGTACTTTCATGTGGTAGGTGCCATTATTTGATGGTGTGTTAAAATGGCTGTATCCAATATTCACCTTTGAAGGACTAAAAAACCGTATCTGGCTTTGTGTTACATATATAATGTTGAGTGCATGACATTGGCAATACATTGAACCTGGTTGAGTGGGAAGTTTCTGTTCCTGCTATGCAAGAGGTTTCGGTTCGGCTCTCATGGTTGCTTTTTTGTCTTCGTTAATAGATATGCCACTTCTGATGTTATAAGATCAGGCTAAGCTATATGTTTTCAATATTTTTGGGAGCGCTTTTGATGTACTTTGTTATGAAGTTTTGAAAACCAGACCCGGCTTTACATTAAGGGTTAGTGTTTTAAATCGTGGATTTGGATTAGGGTTTACGGTTAAGGTGCAGGGTTTGAAAAAAATTATTCACCAGTTTAATCCTTTACTCTGAGAAGCAACAGACATACATGACTCGGTCAGATATTTCACAGAGGTCAGCACTTCACTTGGTACAGTCCAAAGCAAAAACCAGATACGGTCATTTAGACAAGTGCCTTATTTAATTGACAGTACAAATGGAAAGCTGCATGAAAATACCATAACGCTACACTGCACATTATACCTTAGGTTGCAATGGTTTTCAAGTGCCATTGACTACATTGGCACCAATGAAAATTTTGCACGATAATATTAATGATAGGGTTTACATCACTGAGAAGATGGCTGAATTGGGTGTGGGAAACTTTGGCGCCACTAACATTTTGTTACTGGTAGTGGCAAAAACAGACCTTGTTGCTTATTTTGGCATAGTCATTTTTGGTGCCATTAGCTCCTTGTTACAATGTTGACTAAAATCAACCCTGTTGCTTATTGTAGCAAACCCTGCTATTTTCACTAAGCACTCAATAAAATATTTTAGTGCATATAAGCTTATAATTAATGCACAGTGACTAACCATTTTTGTGTTCTTATGTTATTCAATTGTCTTGTAATATAGACCATCAGTCTGCGGCAAATAAATAACGAAATAAACTGTGGTTAATTTTTTTCAATCAGTCCCTTTGGTAAAGTTTTTATACAACCTGAGTTTTCAAAGTCAATTTTTTGCTGTGTGTAAGGGATTACCCAACATTTTGTGTATGCTAGCTAGCCAGCCCAACCAGAGCTTGCATATTAGTTGATGCTGAGATAAGCGTATATGTTCCTTGTACTGCTCTACTCCATTCACAGTTCAGCATTGTGCTATTTCCTTTGACAAATATAAATGTCTCTCTCACATACACTTGGCACTTATATAGACAATTGCACTAAATTGCAATTAGCTTGAAGTTGGCAAGGGCAAATTTTAAAGGGATTAAATTTAAAATTGCTGGCAGTAATTATTGTTAAATAATTATTGTTAATGCTGTATTGGCCTCAATTTTATATTATGCACATGTCTATTAAAACAGTCAGGGCCATTGTAATTTCACTAAACAGTTGTCTTATCAATAACTTAACATCTAAAGAACCGCTTTTCAGGGCATGAACCTTCTGCTTTTTGGCAGTGGGCAGAATTTTTTCAAAATGTACTGTGTGTTTTTAAAGATTTTGGCTAACAATGGATATCCTTTATGGGCTGCATATACTGTACTGCATTATTTCAGTGGGATTAATATATGGTTTATTTGACTATGTTGTCTATTCTGTTTTGACAGAAAGAGTCTACTACATCTCTAAGAACAAAGATGGATCTTTGAAACGCAAGGCTCTGTGTTTGGTTGGAACAGACAACTCAAAAGCAGCCTTTCTTGAAGTGCATGATCAAGCGGCTCAAATTCATCCTGGATTGAACAGAACTTTGCAAGCTATTTCAAAGAAGTATTTTTGGCCACGCATGACATATGATGTCAATGACTGGGTAAGCATGCTGCAACTGCAGTTTGTGTCGGCTATAATTACACTCTTTTTGCCCTGGCCTACAATGAAGGATCATAATGTTTACGAAATGGCTAAAAACGGAAATTCAAATGACAAGTTGTTGCTCCTGATTAGTATTGAATTAGGTTGACACAAAGTCATTAATCTAATATGTCTTATTGGCATGTGGTAAAAGTTAATAAACCTAGTAGTGAGTTGTGACTCAAATAGAAACTGACTGAAGTGATAACTTACACCAAAAGCATATACAAAAGTTAGTTTGTGTCTGTGTAATATTTTCCTCTGTTTTATGCCTTGTTAAGAGAAGTCTTAGTGGTGAAGGAATAAAAGTGCAGTTTACTCTCTGAGATTTGTAGTTATACGGAGCACCACTATCTTTCAGAAGTGAAATCCTTTATGTACTGTATGAAAATAACTTTTGTTTGTCACGGTTAGTTTGCTCAAATGTGTAAAGGTTAGAATTTTAAAAGATTTGCAGCAGTTTAATAATTGACACCGATTGCTCCAACCAGTATTCAAGCTATTTAGCTTTTTATGTAAAAGGAGTGATCTATTGTTTTTCTGCAAATCGATTGGATATCATGATTGAAGCAATAAGTAAAATTGATTTTGCAGTTCTTGAAGTTTGAAATGTGCTGAAGCATTGAGAAACTTGCTCAACAGTGAATTTAACACTGTTCTTAATACTGCAATATCACAAAACGTTAGCATTGTAAACAAGATTTATTTTATTTTGTGAGTGAAGAAGCAAGTCCCTAAGGTATTTATTTTTGCGCGTCAGGCTCATGGTAAAATGTGATTATCTTAACAAGTGGTAGAGCTACGTTTCTAAAAGCCCCGTAGATTGCATCTTCCTATGCAGGTGTTTTTTGTCACCTTAGAATCAGCAGAAAACCTTTTTGAGCATACCGTGTTAATTCGATTGTTAGCCGCCCTTGAATGTAAGACGCACAAAATGGTGTCAAAAATTAATGTAAGCCGCTCTTGAACATGGGCTACCTAAGCCTCTGAGATACTTCTGTGTACTACAACGTTTCGCGTTTGGTCATAACCATGGCAATGATGCTTCACCACTACAACTGCCTTCTGTTAATGATAACCCCTCCTCTGACGGATATACACGTGATGCTGAAGAGAATAAAATGTGAAAAGAAAGTTTGGTCGAGCCAAAGGAACGTAGCCAAGGAAAGATAGAGCGTCATCTATAGTACAGATCAGGGTGGCCCAACTACTTTTGACCTTCGGGCTATTTTACAAAAACATGACAACTTGAGGGCCACTTCCAATAAAATGGTGTATAAAACAACATGTTCACAAGATTTACAACTCAAAAGGGAAGATAAGTGAGTGCGTCATTGAAATTGCTACACAATAGCAAATAGAAATTTCTTTCAAATCTCTATAAGTGGGATGCCTGCGGTCGAGACTTCTCTGACATAACATTCCTTCATCAATACCAGTGTTGGTGGTAGCAGTCGAAGACTACCGTCCGGTGTTTTGTCTACCATTCGATTTTAGATTTTGCTTGCTTGATACTGATAGTATAGAAAATGTGCTCTCACGCATATGTGTGCTTCCAAACATCGAGTGCATTTTTAGCGCGAAATCTTGCAGTTTGAGAAATCTATCTCTGTTGACTGATTTCCAGAATTCTCTACAGTTTTCAGTATTGGGCAAGTAGTTTGGCTAGGGGGCCACTTTGAGAAGGCCGCGTTTAGCGGATAGATAGACGGATTTATTTGACGGGACTGATTTGATTGCGCCAGATGTGCTATCAATGACAGCGAATGCCGAGGCACCTGAAAAACACAGAGGTTGTTCATGCAGGTGCTTCAGCGGAGAGTTGAGGAGGACCGTGCCTTCTAATTAGATCTTAAAATAAATAAATAAATAAAACAAAGACAGTAATAGTACACAGAAAAGGTACTACTACGTATTCATTGTTCTTGTGCAAATGCACTTTATCCAGTGCAAGAAATTCATTGAGATAAATTTAACTTCACACGCTTTTCAACAAATTTTAGATTTGAAGATTTTTCCTTAATGCTTCCGCGGGCCACTGAAAACGCTGCGGCGGGTCACATGCGGCCCGCGGGCNTGTAGTTGGACCACACTGGNATAGATAGATGTCATCTNTAGNATAGGCATAGATTCTATACCTTTCGATAAGATAAAGAAATAAAAAANATAATCCACCCTTGATTGCAAGCCGCCCTTGANAATAAGTCGCACGAAATGATAAAAAAATCTTTATAAGCCACGGTTTACAATCGAATAAATACGGTATACAAGGTTGGAAATAAGGGACATCTGTAAAGTTCGCTGTGTTCTAGCGTTTTTTCAAATCTTCTCGCTTTTCCAGATTCGGGAATGTGGTGTTTGTCAGTCAGCCAAGGATTGTGACAAAAGCAAGCAATGGAAATTGACACAGTTAAAGGTGGTGCTCTTTTGATATTTTATGCTGTTTTCTTAAACATATAGCGAAAACTTTTGCATTTATATTGGAAATTGCGTTGTAAAGTTCTGATGAGCGTTTCCAGCCCAGTAAGGTCATAGGAAAAAGATCTATAGAATTATGAATTACAATCGAAGCGTGTATGTTATTTTTTAAAATTCTGAACTCACAACTTGGTATGCACCTGTTTTTGCGATAAAACAACCCTATTTTGATATTTGTACCGTCTTCTTTAGTTAAGCTAGGTGTCACTACCAAACTTTCGCTCTCTAACCAGTAGCGTACCAAGGTATCTAGATGATTATCTTTGTGCTAGCATTTAAGCCAGGGGTCTCAAACATGCGGGCCGCATGTGGCCCGCGAGGACCTTTTGTGCGGCCCGCGATGCTTTTTGGGAATTGACAAATAATTAACATTTCCGTTGACAAGTGCTTTGAAAAAAGATGCCACGAAATAATTGAATCAAGCCTGAATGATACCCAGTGCGGTTTTCGTCCCGGCCGTGGCATTACAGACCACATTTCACTCTCCAGCAAAATTTTGACAAATCTTGGGACAGTTTTTTTTAAGGAAAATGTTAGGTACCCGGTATGGACCTGTAAAGATCCGATTTCTCTCAATCTAGGGACCGATTATTATTTTCTCTGATTCCAGGGAACCGATTTTCAAGTCTAAGGACCCGAATCGGGTCCCTGAAATGCCTTAAAAAACTGTCTTGGGAGTATGCTAAAGACGTCTTCACATGCTTTGTCGACCACTAGAAAGCATACGACCGGGTTCCTTGTGAAAAGTTTTGGGGAGTGATGCGAGAGTACGGTGTTGACGACCGCTTGTTGCAGGCTGTCAAGTCGCTGCATTCCTGCTCAGACGTGTGTCCGTGTCGGGAGAGTTAAATCACGACCGTTCACCGTTGGTGTTGAGAGTCCGAGAAGGGTGTGTGCTGTCACCGCTCCTTTTCATAGTTAGCACCAGTGGTTCTCAACCTTTCCGCTGAAGGGAGCCAAATCCAGACCTACGATTTTGTTGGAGAGCCTCACTAAAATTTTTTAGTGAGATTCAATTCACACGTGTTTTTTACAGCAGAAAAAAGTCTGTTACACAAAATATTAGATGTTTTATTGAAAGACTGCTGAGGGTCGCACAGAGGGTGCCTGGGAGCCGAATGCGGCCCCCAGAAGGAGTTGAGAACCACTGGTCTCATGAATTGGATAGACAGTCACAGCCGAGTCGACGAGGGTGTCACAGTCGGGAGGTGCATGAGCAACCGTTTACTTTTTTGAGACGATTTGGTAGTGCGAGCATCTTCTCAACAGTCTTCGGCATGCACTCGATCGTTTTTCTGCTGTGTGAGACTGGCCCAGAATGAAAATTAGCGCTAAACATACCGAGGTACTACTATATGTCTCTCTGCAAACTAAGGCAGTGTATGCGGCAAGTGAGCAGCAATACACTGCAGCAGGTGGAGACGTTCAACTACCTACTGGGTATTATTTACCTTTATCGCTCTGTGGCCACAAAACGGGAGCTTTCAAACACCGCAAAGTTGTCTGACCAGGGGTGGACAAATAGTGGCCCGCGGAACGTGTGGTCCGCTACAGCGTTTTCAGTGGCCCGCGGAAGCATTCAGGAAATTCTTCAAATCTGAAATATCCTCTAACTCGTCACAGTAAACGTTAGTGGTGGGGCTAACTTGAACAGAGGCTTGCTTCTAACTATACGCAGCCTTCTCAGAGTTGCCTCCGAGCCAAATTAATTGCCCACTCCTGCTATAGAGCAATGGTGGGCAAACCGCGGCTCGCCGACATACTTTGTGCGGCTCTTCTAGCTGAATAGCAACATTTCAATTTGATAGCGAGTTGTCGCCTCATTTAATGTTTGTTTCGTTTATCAACATATTTACACGAATTCGTAAGGTTACGGTTAGTTGCCAAGGACTCTACGCAATTTGTTGCAGGTTGTTTTGATGTAAAACCTGCATTGTTTATTGAACTGTATTTGACACTACAAACTGATTTTGCGGCTGTTGTTTTTGAGTTTTCTGCCAGTGACTCTTCTGTTCAACAAATTTGCCCACCCCTGCTACAGAGATCTTTTGATAGCGGCATAGTAAAAAACGTGCGTTGAACCAAAACAAAAATTCAAATATAATTGCCTACAGAAATGCTGGAAATTGTCCTTAATCCCAAAAAATTGGGGCCCCACGAAATCGGAGGCCCTAGACTTAAGCCTTTTTAGCCTAATGGTAAATCCGCGCCTGGTCATGTATCCAGAATACCCAACGGAAGACTGATGAGGCAAGCCCTGCAGGCTAAACCCACGGCAAAGCGACCCAGATGTCGTCCAAGGCCTAGGTGGAGTAACTGCATCTCCGACCTTGTTTGGTCCCGTTTTGGTGTGGAATAAGCAGAACTATCTGAAATTGCTGTTGACCGGGAGGTATTCCAAGTTGGCCTATGGATGGTGCCCCGCAACCATTCCTAGAGGAAAATCGGGCATGAACACGAATGAAACGAATAACATTTACGTTAGTTTATTCACCGGTGTTTAAAAGTGCTTAGCTAGCGAGTGAACAAGTTCCTTAGACAGCTATAATTGATTAAATACGAACGTAGAGGCGTCTAGAAATAATTTGCCTATAATTATTCACGATACTGTTCGCAGGAAATAAGATGTAAAATTAAGTTCAGGTACCGCTATTGTTACGTCAGCGTCATAATGCTGCCCGCGAGTTACCTTGTAAGTCCTCATGTGGCCCACGGAGCGATTTGAGTTTGAGACCTCTGATTTAAGCGATTGACGTTTATGTTGATTTTTTCACTTAATACCATCGCACAATTAAAATTGTGTTTTTGTACAAAGTGTTTGAGCATGTTCTTTCCGTGACTAACTGTCTTAACACTCAGTTTGAAAATAATGTTATAAAACGTCCAACCAATTTGTAGCTTAACGCGATACATGAAGGACTGTTAATTGAATAAGCATTTAAATGAAGTATCCCTAGCTTTTAAGCCCTGACTCCCGAGGCTGTTGCACTGAATCAACGGTTTTTATTTTCTGCTGAAAAAAACACTTGTTAGGCTAAAATCATGTTGTCAGAAAATCTGTCACTAGGCTCCAAATTTCATGTTCCTGTCTGAAACAACAACGAGAGAGTTTTGATCGATCTCGACTGATAGACTTTTGGCCGATATACCGACATTTTAAAATTTCTGTTGCTAGTAACCGATACCGATATTTTTGTTTTGAGTCATTGCAACGCATATGAAACCAACTCATAAAAATGGAATAGCTTGCAACTGAAAAATACCCAGAATTGTTTTCATTTTTGCAAAATTATGATTTATTAGTCGAAACTTAACAACTTAAGGTTACGGTGAAAAACCGTAGAACACCAAATTCCGCGCAGACGTGGGCCACTGCGGTAAGCACCACAGCACAAGCTGTCGTTTGTTCGCTGTCGTTCACCTGTTTACCGTGCGAAAACTCACCATGAATGTATGTTACGTCATAAATCGGTTTATTTCGGGGACAAACGCGGCGGGCGTTACATTAGGCACTAGTTCAACTTGCCGGTGTTCTGCGCGCCGTATAGAGCAGGAAAGGAAATTAGCGATAAGAAATCAGAGATAAAGTGACAACTCAGACTTCCGAACACCCCAAGTGAAATGAAAACGTGGTGGTCCTCATGTGCAAGTACTGCTGGTACATATCGGTGGAAATTCGCCGAAATCACACAATGGCATCATCAATACATCGACATGGCAATGTATCGGTCGGGCACTAAATTGGAAGTTAAACAGAAGTTCAAGAACTAACCATCGGTGCTGTACAGGTCACGGAACCCTGGGAATTTTTGGCAATGGACATTATTGGCCCTGTCAACGAAACACCGGAAGGCTACCGATTTATTTTTACCGCGAGAGACTTCTACAGCAAATGGGTGGAAGCGTTCCCCATTTGCAATAAATTTCCGGCTGAAGTCGCCGCGTGTTTGAAATTGATATTTTACAGGCACGGTGCCTGCAAGAGCATCGTTTCAGACGAGCACGTGGATTTTATAAGCGAGGTAATGAAGTAATTAAATGTCTTAGGTCCGCAAAGAATTGCTTAATTTTTACAACACGTAAGTAATACACGCATGGGCGTCGCAAGGAGGGGACGCATTTTGAAATTTGGTAATTTCCTATTCAATTTTTAGCTACAACGGTTGGTTTCTTAGTTTCGAGTGGGAAAAATGAAATTTCACTATTTTCAGCCCTTCTACAATAATCCTTGGTTTCCTCTAGAAAAATCCACTATTGACCCCTCCTGGAAAAAATCATTCCGACGCCCACGAATACACGAAATTCTGCGCGCTACTTAATGATGTGAGATCGAACGATGTAGGTCAGCAGTTCTCAATTGGGGATGCTCGCACCCCCAGGTGGTGTGAGAAGGGACTTCTTGGGGTGCGAACTTATCTGATAATACAAAAAACAATACATCAAATGGTTCAAGGGGTGCAAAAATGGTTTTTCCTTCCGGACGGGGTGCGGGCTTCAAAATGAATTGAGAACCGCGGATGTAGATGCTTCGCCTTATCGCAGTCGTGCAGCTAATCTGTTTTCAAAGACAAACGCACTGGTTTTAGTTGAAGCTTCCTACTCACTTCATCTTAGTTCGAATTGCCGAAGTGCGTCAATGCAATCTTTCAACGAGGAAAGGTTTTCTAAATTTTCTCCCAGCTTGCCGAAAGTAAAGTTTTGGACGCTATGGTTTTTCATAAGTTTCTACTTCCGCAGCAATCAACTCTTTCGAGCAGCGGTGTTCTCAAAAATCCTGCTGTGGCAAGAAAGCGCCGAAACCAGCAATACATTTTCAAAAATCTATACAAGTTCCGAGTCTGTTTGTAAACTGCAAACTATTGAAGTTCACCACGTATATTTGCTGACCTGGGATTCTCACCAGACAAGTCGCTCATGTTCTTACTATCAAGGTGAACGCTGAGCTGAGCAAGCAGGTGGGGATCGAGCATCATGTGCGCGCTGTTTATCATCCCGATGTCAAAACCTTTGATGAGAAGGAGGCCAAGGAGTTGAAAGGGTTCGTATCTCTGGTGACACTGCAGCGTTTGGTTCTTATTTCGTGTGCGTTTCAAAGTATAATGTTTTTTTTCCTGTCCGGCTAACAAATAAATTTACAGCGTTGTTGACTTGCGCTTGGTGACGGCAATCTAATCCGTGCGGGGAAAACCATTGTCCTGCAAAGTTGTAGGCCCGTTCAGCGTATTAACTTCGTTCTTCAAAATGACTCGAGAAAGCCATCTAGGACTGTTTCCCACGACTCATTTCGTTACTGTTTCTGATTTGAAGGACACTTGAAAGCTCTTTAATCTTGTAGAGCTTCACTGTTTTTGGCGAAATTCAAATTCGCAGAAATTTCTATGCTGCACACACAGACACACATTATCATCGGTGTGGGACGCAATGCTTCCGAAGAAGTTTTGCGTCATTATTTCAGAGGTGGCAACAGCGGCGTATCTCAAATATACGGATACAACATCTTGCGGTTATCATCACGTCACTTTCGGCGTTGTGTAGGTTTTTGTATGCATAGTCATGGCCGGGAGTCTGGTCATCTGTCTTTCACCATTTAAAGCAGGAGTTCCCGCCCTTTTTATGCTAGTTGTGGTGCTCAGCATACCTGCACAAACGGCTGTCGAAAAAACTTGATTAGCAGCAAGCAAGTCGTCCTTATTGCCAAATGACACTCTTCAAACATAATTCCAACATGTGCAGTAGCGAAATTAATCGAAAACCATCCACTCGTTTTTATTCGCTCAATAATTCTGGTTGAACTTGGCTTTGCAAGGACAAACGTTTCTTTGCGGAACGAAAAACTCCCCAGGTTGTTACAAGGCTGATCCTGGCTGAGCGCGGTGTGAAGGTACACCGCAACAAGACCGATAAATGTTCGAGCTTCACAGTCTGGTCCAGCTGGAATGTAACTAGGACTTTTGCTGAAGTGTATGAAAAACTATTCTGAATCAGTGATACCAAACCTTTATAGGCTTACGCACTTACACAAGGGGAATGTAAATCATGCGGCACCCAATGGCGAATCTACAGCAAGTTTTTATGAGAGGTTTGTTGACATACCGAATGAAAATGTTTTTCGGAAAACATAAACTTCCACAGCACGATTCATTCGAATGTCTGTGTGAAAATTCGGGTTGGCCTCAAATTCTTTCAAATCTATCGCCACGTTCGGTAAAGCCAAAGTATGAACAGCTCGCGGCATCCTGCCCCGAGTGTCGTAAATCCCTCACCCAATCAGAAGCCACTGCTCCAGGTTATAGGTTTTTTTCGGTCACAGACCTAATTATTTCTAAATAACAGAAAAAATGAAGTCAATTCGGTCATCATGTCCGAAAATAGAGACTAGTGAATGGTATTATGTCGAGTTTTAATTCTAATATGGAACAAATGACCGAAACGCCTCAGCGAAAAAAACAGGGTCCAGACTAAAAACATTGCCACGTCGCCTTCGGGATTTCCTTGCGCATGCTTGCGGGTGGTAAGTGAAGTTCCGCCTTTAACATGTTCTTGCGGCGCGACAGAATATTCCTGGACCTTGTCGAAGACCACTCGTTCGACTGGCCGCACTACATCGACGGCCTGCTTTTCTCTTTGCGCACCAAGAAAAATCAAGCGACCAAGTTCACCCCCTTCTTCCTGATGCACAAGCGCGAGGCGAGAATGCCCCCGATACCATCCACGGACCCTGTTGCCGCTGTCGATTGCGTGAGTTGCTACCGGTTCTAGGCATTATGACTACAAATTGGGTTTTTCTTTGCCTGAGTAAAACTAAAAACCCAGTTCATGCTTTGCGTTTGACCCCAGCACCATAGGCGTAGCCAGGGGTGCCAAAGGGGCCATGTCCCCCCAAATTTTTAGAAAATATAGTCATTTTGCGCTTTGAGTGGCGTTTTTCCAAACAAAATGGTGTGTTATTCGCCTAAAATCAAACATTTTGGCTCCCAAATTTTTGGGTTGGCTACGCCACTGCCCAGCACTTAAAGATCACGCGGTAAACCTCATTAGTTCTTCCCACGTAGCGTCTACTTTCGTAGAGAAGTTTCTGTCCTCGTTTGACTATTGTCTGATTCAGACGAAACAAGAACACTTTCCGAACCCAGAAAACTTCTTTGCACGCCTGAACATTGAGCTGAGAGTGTGCTGTACAGTGTATATACACGCATTTTCAATTTTTGTCCCTGTTTCTTCTGCTGGTTTGCAAAAGCTTGTTCGTTGCTTCAAATAGATTTCTGCTGGAAACTTTTTTCGGAAACTTTGCCTCACACGACCGCACCAACCAAATTCGACGTGCGTTTTTCTTCCGTTTCTAGAACTTCAACTTAAGCACGGTTGTCGCGCCGAGCTACGACAGCGCGGCACGAAACAAGTCGAGTAGCAGCAAGGTTCATCAAAAGGTCGTGGACAACATCAAAGGCACGCAGGACAACCAGATGCTGGAGAACGCCGTGAACTTGTCCAAAACACCAGAACCTGCATTCAATGTTGGCGACAAAGTGTTGCTCGCCAGTACCAGCCGCAAAAGGCTCTACGACGATTTCAACGCCAAGATCGGTTACTCGGGTCCGTACGTTATTTCGGAGCTGAACAACGACAAAGTGAAGTTGTTGACGTTGAACGATTTCACGCAAGTCAAAGCGCTGCACACAGTGGACAAGCTTGTGCCTTATCGCGAATCTTTTAAATTGACTATGTTCGAGTAAAACGGTGATGTTTTAGTCCATAACGTTGCATGAAATGGTGTTCAAGTGACTTCTCTACGCAAGGGAGATAAGCAAGGAATCAATCAGAAAAATTTTTAACAGGAGATCGATTTCACGTAACACTACGCAGCCACAAGACCTGAAATCCTATCCACATAGAATCATCTCCCACGTGGGGAGTAGTTGCTTGAACACAGATATGTGCAAGTTTGAATCATCGCAAAAAGAAGAAAGCAAAGCGCAGTCGGCTGATTCCTCGAAAGCCTACAGAAAACCTAGAGCGTTCAATTCCACAGAACTGTTTAATTTATGTGTATCTTTGTCGCTGTGTAAACGATTGTTCAGACCAGTCCCGTTTGCCTGCGACCCTCAAACCGATGAAGATTGAAGCTTATTTTCGAAGAAATAAGACTTGCCGCGTTCGCAGAAATATTTTCAGCCCTTTCTGGATGGTTCATACTTGCGTACTGTGCATTGGCCAAGTGTTTGTTAGGTCATAATCGATTCCTGCAAACCGTCAGTTGTTCGTGTGCGTGTGTGCAAACAGGGTTCAATCAAAGATGTTCGAAAAATGCTATCACTTTCCCCAATATCGAAAATGTTGCCAGCTACTTGAATTGCGGAGTGGTATAAGGAACCGTGTCGTGTATCTAAAGCACAACAACGTTTTCTGAGTCATGCGCTTGATTTTCGCGCTCGTCCATCGATTTCTGAACTCCTCCATTTTACGTTCGTAGCAGTCGTGCCTCAGATGAACTAATACACGCAGAGCAGCTATTCACAAACTTCGATGATAAGTGGCACATACTGGGAGCTGTGCACAGTGGTGGTGATGCGTGATGTCGCTACAGTTCAACTCCTTCAGCGTTTCTGGCCTGCGTACGTATGTTTGTAATGCGGTTGTTCAGACGTGATAATTGTTGCCTGGCTTCATTCGCAAATGTATTGACATACAACACTGCATTAATTTGTGTGTTCGCTAAAGCTTAAATCGTTCTTTCTTAAATTAGATGCTTTGAGGTGGTTTTCTTTTCATAATCTCTTCGCAGCAAACGGAAAGCAAGAACAGTGAAGAGCAGGATTGCCAGATGAAAATTTCAATAAAAGGCTAAACAGTGCTAAAAAAGGCTAAACCGATTGTTTAAAGGCCAGAAAAAAGCCAAACTTTATTTGTGGTATTGCCATTCCTTTGTCACAAAGAAACATTTAAATTGCAAGAATATCAAAAAAATGTCTTCCAAATTACGATAAGATCAACTCTTTCTTGGCATTGTGTTGGAGGCTGGAGCTCATTATTACTGATACTTCTCTGACTTTCTATGGTTTATGAAATTGCACACTTTGGGTACAATAGTGCGACAGTTAGCATACTGGTCCATCGGCAGCTTTCTGCACTCATATGAAAGTCATCTCCCAATAACTTCTATACTTACGACCGGAATCATTGCAGCTCTTCCACGTCTTGACGTAATTAAGACACCACAAGGGAGACAACAACCGAATCTGATCGCAAATTGCTTTGTTGAGGAATCAATTGCGCGTCAGCGACGCATCTTCAGTCCAGGAAATTTGCAAGCAAAATCTTAGATGTGCAGTGATAGAAAAAGACTAAAGCAAGATCGGAGAAAGTGCGCGGACTACATTAACAGGTCCATAAAGCTACTACCACCAAAGCCTGACGTCACTGTCGCATTTCTACCGCGGAGATGCAGATCTGTCGCAAGCGTTGTGCTTCTTAATGCTTACAACGCAATACACACTACAGCGAGTGCACACATTTCCAGTTATTACGCAAAAACTTAGTTTCGAAACTCGGATACCTTAACGCGGGCGACGGTCTAACATAGCATTTGTCACAAAACTTTTCCAATTGTGTTGCCGAAAAAAATAGAGCAGAGTAATGTTTTCCTTCATAGGAACCTATAGCAGCGAAAAAAGGCCAAAAATGAGCCAAAGGCCAAACGAATTTTTTTAGGCCAACCAACTTGAATCGAGGCCAAGCTTTTGAAATTTGGCCTAAAAAGGGCCAACCGGGCAACCCCGGTGAAGAGTGAAGTCATATTTCAGCGGAGGAGTTGAATGGTTGCAGAAGTTGTGCTTTGTGTCAAGGTTACAACGCTTTTGGTCATTATCTACTGTGCTGCAAGCCTCTTCCATTGGACGTACAACCCTCGATTAAAGAAGGTGTGCTTGACACGAGTGAGTTGTCACAACCCAATTTGTAATTTTTAATCCCGAACAGTTGACATTCGTTGGGTGAAACCAGTGCCGTGGCAAGGGTAAGTGAGGCCCCCCCCGAAATTTCACGTGGGGCCCCCCATACGCTATTGGCCTATTATTATGAATTGCAGTAAA
>JGI24021J15306_10000624_pt1 | contig 28826 bp, 17 predicted proteins | sample Ectturendosymbi1_FD_15306 | JGI IMG/M metagenome (IMG submission 15306) | reverse complement strand
CATAGGCTATCCGATTCGATGTAAACTTGGCTTGCTGTGCACCTTAATCGACCACTCAAGGGGCAACGACTCGATAACCTTGCGTTTTTTCGGTGCCCTGGCGTTTTTGCAATTGCTATGGTTTCTTTCTCGTCTTTGAAATTCTTAACTTTCGCCAAATAAACTCAACTCAACTCACTGTTCTTCTTAAACAGCTTCGCGGCGTCATAATAGAAACTCCAGTGGTATAAGCAATGGTATATTTATACATCCAAACGATTAAAGGCAGCTAGTTGTGCTTGGTGGTCTTTGTGTTGCCCCATATAAAGCGTCAGAAAGAAGGTAAATAATTTTTTGATGAAGAAAGTAAAACTTTTAATCTCTGAAAATTGTTGGAACAAATATTTGGCCGTGAATTTGTTACCTGTTAAACGGTTTTCAAAATCTAGCTAGAAAACCAGTGAAGAAGCGGCTTGCCTGCGCACTTACGCACTAGGCTAAAGGAGCTCCCAGTAGCTTTCGTGCTCCTAAGGATGTTATGCTTAGCGCGTCGCATGTAGCAGTCACCGCGTTGCTACACCAGCTAGCTGCTAGATTGAAAAATTTCTAGCTAACAGTGGGAAAAACCTGCTAGATCTAGCAGCAAAACAGCTAAAATGGCAACACTGTCTGCACATGAAACAGAAAAACCGCAGATCTAGTGAAAAAAAACAGCAGTGGCAACACTGGTATCTCTGCTGGCTCTGGTTGGGCTGGTCCTTATTATCGGTGATATTTTGTCTGGGAATTCACCGACGACGAGAGTAAGTTTTCGTTTGGTTAGTGGTGCAAGGCAGCCACTGCAAGGATATCCCTCCGTGCCCACTCTTGTTGAGCTGCGTTTACTGTGTACTTCTCGACCTTTGCAGTTACTGATGCATATTGTGTGTAACTCATTACGCATTCAACGCAGAATCATAATGAAGAACTCATGAATAGAAATGCAGCAACGGATCTTCGAGGCAATTTAGTCCAAGGCAAATTTAAGTGATGCTGTAGGTTATTTACATTTAGTTTACAAAACAGTCAATTATATATACAACTGATTAGAGAGCTGTTTCTTAGTTTCTGGATTAGACACAAAGAATTCATAAAAGACTAAATTGGTTGTCCCGTCTGCTTGCAATGTTATAAATGAAGCTGAGACAAAAAACAGAGAAATTAAAGCAATGCATTGACACAAAACAGTGTAAAGATGATGTTTTAAAGAAGGCAGTGGTTACAGAACCATCGATGGATCTTTAAATTTGAAACCTTATTCGACTATCTCCTGTAATGTGACAGTAACGCATGAGGAGAGAATGCAGTGGGCTTTGTAGAAACAGTAAACACAAAAGGAAAACCTAACCTTAACCCTAACCGCAGCCCTAACCTAACGCGAAGCTAAGCTAACAGTAACCTAATGCTAACCTAACTCTAAGGTAACACTAAGCTAACCCTAACCAAACCCTAAGCAGTGTTCCCTCTAAGCCGAAAAATGGCACTTTTGGCACTTTTTTTGGACGCCTGCTGACAAATGTTTTGAAGATCGGCACTTGCACTTTTGGACGCAGTTTCCTTCACTGGAGAAAATTGCACAAAACACCTTATCAATTTTTTTTCAAAGATATATGGGACATAGTTTCACAATTGAAGCCATTCTCAGGTCACAGCATAGAAAGTTCAGGCGCATTTTGGAAATTCTCCGCTTGCAAAGTTTATATAAGGAAGTTCTGGGTGCAGTTTCCCAATTTTTACATCTTTAAACAAAGCTGTTTGCCATGAAGTTCAGATACATTTTTTGAGTTAACTGTTTCCAAAATTTCCAAAAATGTTTTGGGCACTTTTTCATAATTTTTGTGTGCAAAACGAAGCTGTTTGCCGTAAAGTCCAGACGCATTTTAGAGGTTTTCACCTTGCAAGTTAAAAAAAAAGTTCTGGGCGCATTTTCAAGATATTTGCGTCAAAAAATGAAGGTATTTCCCATGAGGTTCAGACGTATTTTAGAAGTTCTCTGCCATGCAGGTTTCACAGAAAAAGTTCTGGTGATCATTTCATGATTTGTGCGTCCAAAAACGAAGCTGTTTGCTGTGAAGTTCAGACACATTTTTGATGTTTTCGCCTTGCATGCTTTGTATAAAATGTTCTGGGCACATTTTCATGATTTGTGCTTCCAAAAACGAAGCTAATTGCTGTGTTGTTCAGACGCAAGTTCTCTGCCTGCAAGTTTTACAGAAAACGTTCTGGGTGCAATTTCATGATTTGTGCATCCAAAAACGAAGCTGTTTAAAGTGAATTTCAGTTGCATTCTGGAAGTTCTCTACTGGAAAGTTTTACAGATAAAGTTCTGGGCACAATTTCTCGATTTTTACATTTCAAAACAAAGCAGTTTGCTGTGAAGTTTGGATGCATTTTGGAAGTTTTTGCTATGCGAGGTTTATGAAAAAAGTTCTGGGCGCATTTCCTCGATTTTTGCGTCCAGAAACGAAGCTGTTTGCTGTGAAGTTCAGATGCATTTTGGAAGTAGTTGCTTTGAAAGGTTTNTGAAAAAAGTTTTGGGTGCATTATCTCGATTTTTTCNTCCAAAAACAAAGCTGTTTCCATGAAGTTCAGATGNATTTTGAAAGTTCTCTGCCTGCAAGGTTTAGAGAAAAAATTCTGGGCGAAATTCCACGATTTATGTGTTCAAAAATGAAGCTGCTTGCTGTGAAGTTCAGACGCATTTTGGAAGTTTTCGCCTTGCACGCTTTGTAAAAAAAAGTTGTGGGTGCATTTTTACGATGTATGCATCCAAAAATGAAGTTGTTTGCCATGAAGTCAAGGCACATTTTGGAAGTTCTCGCTTTGTGAGGTTTCAAAACTTTTTTGTGTTGTTTAAAGATATGTGTTGTTTGAAATTTTATTTCAAATTTCTGCTGTAGTCTTATTTTTACCTATTATCTAGTGCTTTGCATCATTGGATGATGAATAAAGGTTAGTTTGGTCCATGGTTTATATGGATGTTTCTGTAGTGTAGACCTTGTTCACTTTCAGTATTATTTGCTTATATGCAAGCATTTTTTCTTAGTATACATGGACTGTAAAACCTTTTCATCTTAGTTTTTCTTTGCTGTCACAGCTCTGCATAAAAAACGCTATCTACAGTTCTGCAGCAAAAGAAAACATTGTGTAAAACAGCAAGCAACATAGTCTTTCTACTGTTAAAAAAAGGTTTAGTGTCCAAGGCATCTGAGATTAATGTTAACTAAGTTGCTATGTCAGCTGGCTTGATGACCTCTAGGTCCTTTCATTGGCCATGTAAAATAAACAAGCATTGTCTGTCTGTCTCTGTCTAGCTGTTTTGTGTCAAGGTTTGTCTTACTTATATCAAAACTAATTGGTTTCCAAATTGCTATAAGTTGCATAGACCAAACTGTTTACATCAAGAGTACTAGGGCTATAAATGTAAATGCATGTGAAACACAATTTTGTATGGTACCGCAACAAATGAACTGTGTTTTTAATCATTGACTATAAATACTGCAAACAAAGAAGTATATATTTCTAGTGAAGACAACAAGCAGAAAGACAACAATACACTCAAAAAATGTAGCCCTAAACATTGGTGCTACAAAACTGTAGCAACCTAGTTCAAATCTGAGGTTAATCTCATGGCATTGTCCTTGTTTATGTAATTGTTTTTTTGCTTGATTATGAGCACACACTTGAGTAAAATGAGTGGAAAGAGATTTTTTACTTGAATAGAAAAAAATACACATATAGCCATGACGCAGCAATTGAATTTTGTCAAATTTGTAAATACAAAATAAATAAAATTATTTAAGTAGTTTTCTTTCATGTACTAATTATATTGAATATGTTATCTGTCTTGTAGATCAAGGCATCAAACCTCCAAATGAAGAACTCATATTATCTCATGGTTGAATAATATTGCACCAAACTACTAGCAAGTATTTCATGACAACATCAATGTGTTGTTTTTAGGTCATAACTTTCAAACCAGAAATGCTAGAAAGCCAAACAAAGCCTTAAAAGATTCGGATTCTAGCTTAGTTTCCAATAAAACCTTGAGTCAAAAAATTCCCTCCAGCAGTTATCGCCCAGGGTCAGGTAACATGAGCCAAAATGGCCTAAAACTTACCCCACTCATGACGTAACACACAAGAACCCGAAATCCATAAATTTAATATTTTTTAAGTGCAAACTTGCTGCATCTTTTGAGGGTTTCAACAGCTCTCTAGCTCAATCGCTTGGAGAGTTACGGAGTTGCAAAGTGGTGTGAGAATAGTGGCTAATACGGTAGCTCAAGGTACGAATATTTCATACACTGGTAGCGAAGGTGTTAACTAAGGAAAGCTAAGACAGCAACTAATGTCTTTAGATCCCATTAACTCCTCTATGAACCTGCTGATTTGAAACACCACTCTGGATGATTATTGCGTTCATTAAAAACAACTTGTTGTTTTAAAGTGCTAAGGTTTTATGCACACGAAATCTTTCCAGTTAGAAAAACATTTTGAAAAAAACTTGACTCAGTCTTAATTTTCTTAAACAGAAATTTTCTGTATGAAACATTTCATTGCCGTTTAACATCAACATAATAACCAATAGATGTCAAAATTTGATGATTCTAGTACAGCAATTCTAAACTGGGTGTTGAAACAAGATTTTCAAGGGTGAGAGAGTTTGTAAGTTCTTCAATGTATTTTTTTTCAAAACATCGGAAATTTATGAAAGCTTGCAAGTGCTATTACTCAAAAGAACATTATACAGCCTGATTATTCCATCTAACGTTACTGCTTACTAAATTAACAATTCAAGTTGCTACAAGCGTGCATTTATATTTCTGCTTCACGCTGCGGCTACCACGTTGAAGACAGCTGGTGAAGCAATTGTAAGTGCATTGTGATGATTACATTGTTATGGGGCAAGGTTGTTGTTTGGTGTAACAGAACTTGAAAGCTTGTGGTGTTCAACCGACAAAGTTACCAGAAATTGAGTACAAAAGACCTGTTTATTCTAGTGCTCTTTGCAATCATTTATTACATCGCACTCCTAATTTAGGAATCCTAACTCGTGCTTGTTGAAATGGTAGAACTGCTTTTGAAACTTTTAATGAAACCGAGAATTGTTGCTGTTCACCACGATTTCCATTGGTTGGTATTTGCTACAAAATTGTTGACAGCCAAACTTCATTCACGCTATATTAAAAAGTTGGTGTCGGGAAATTTTGAAAGCCAGGAGTCGGAGTTGGAGACGAACATTTTACCTCTGACTCCGCAACCCTGCCAAGGGAAGGAAAACCTCATTCACATTCTTTTTGGCGTTTGAAACCAAGCTAAAATTTTGGCAAAGGCAGTTATGCCAACATGTGTTTGACATTTTTTCCGTGTTTGCAAAGTGCACTTGGAGACGGTGAAAGTGACACACTGATGCTGAATATGCTGATGAAATTGTAAAGTTGCAACACGAATTTGATCGCCAATTTCAGGATTTTCATAATTTGGAAAGTGGCATAAATATGTTTTCAATACCCGTTGAATTTGATGTTGAATCAGTGCCAATAGATGTCCAAATGAATCAGTGGTTCTTAATGTTGAGGGCACCTCCCCCAAGGGGGAATCAATATATTTCCANAGGACGNGAGCCCTTACTAGCTTTAGAACACTGAAATTTTGATCAATAAATTTACCAAAAAACATATTTACTTTTACANCTTATTTAAAGTCAGGGGGACTTGAAACAAAGGACAATTACTTAAGGTGGTGGAGTAGAGAAAAGGTTAAGAACCACTGCAATGGAGTTTTTTGAGTTGCAGAATGACTTGTATCTGAATGCAAAATTTCTATCAAAAACACTACTGCAGCTTTACAAAGAGTCTCTCCTAAGATTTCAAAATGTGCTCCCAATTGATTTGGGTGTTTGGAAGTATTTATCTTTGGAAACAATTCATTTCTAAGATTAAATATTGTGAATCCAAGCGTCGAAACAGAATTCCAGTTGCACGACACTCTCCTTATTGCAACTTCAAGCATGGTACCAAATACTACAACTATTATGTAACAGAAGAGTCAGTTTCATAAGTGACATTGCAAATATGTTTCTGAACAAATAAAATAAATACCAATACTGGTATACAAACATGAGTGATGGTGCGCATGTTGTTTTTTTTTATATACACAAAGTAGCTGGCCCGCGGACGTTGATGAGATTGCGAATTTGGCCCGGCATCCAAAAAGTTTCGGGACCGCTGGTATAAGCAAATAATTTCAGAGAAGCAACAACAACAAAATCACTAGTTTTGTTTCTAATGAGCGGTAACATATAAAAGTTAAACAGTATGGCTGAGTGTTTTCTGTTGTGTTGTCAGTAGACCTATGTATTACCAGTAATAATTTAAAGGATGAATATCCTGCAAGATCAGACTGTTTTTGTGATTTACACGCTTTCTTTTGAGAGAGGGGGTGCGAACACCACCTAATTTTATGAAAGGGGTGCCAGCTTCAGAAAGGTTGGGAATCAATGTCCTAGTATATGTTGTAAAAGAAGAATGAATCTCAACAAAGAATCATCAAAATCAGATCAGCAGTGTCATATTTTCAAGGTCCAGGTTTCAAAATTTTGGCCATCACTAAGTGGCGTGGCGCTGTTCATCTGCTTAGACAAATTTGCAGATTTTGGTTTACACTTAAGGTAAAAAGTCAAGTGAAGTGTCGATTCCACCATTTTAATGGTGCAGAGTTCACTAATGAAGCCTGTTTTCAGCTACAAGTGCTAGTTAGTTATGAGGCTCTTTATTTGGGTGATCTAACTACAATCCTCAAAATTACCATATGGGAAACAAGATAACCCTAATTTTTTGTGTTTGGTGGTTCCCTTTACACACTTTCTGATGATGGTGCTTATTTGATGATACTTGTATACTATTTGAATTATGTACTTTTATTAACACCTATGAAGCTGGTCTAAATCAAGCAGTTCATGTAAAAACAACCTGTTCACACGTCGCCTTGTGCGAGCCTAACTCTGGTACTGTAAACGCTAGAGAGCTGTTCAAACACTCAAAAGACTTGGCAAGTCTTGTAGTTTGCAATTAAAAAAATTTGTTTGGTATTGGGTTACAGATTTTTTGTGAGTGACATCATAAAAAGAATACTTTTAGGCCACTTTGGCCCACTTAATTTGGCCCTGGGCCCAAACTGCTATATTGTAGTGTTTCGCTGTTCAAAAGGTTATTTTTGGAAACTGGTTTAAAATCTGAGTCTTTTGATAGTTTGGATGACCTGCTGGGGTTTTGGGTTAAAAGTTATGATCTAAAGTAAATAAAAAAATTGATTAAGCCTATAATTAGATAATTAATTTATTTGTTTATTTTATATCATAACTTTTGAACCAGAAACACNAGAAAGTTGATCAAANGTTCAAAGTCTAGCCTAGTTTCCAACAAAAACTTCAGCAAAATATTTTCGTCTAGCACAGGGTTTGGCAACCTTTCCCGAGTCGTGGGTCAAATACAAACTGTGCAAAGTATGGCGGGCCGTACTAATTTTCCACCAACAATTCCATTCCTTTTGCTGTTGTTGAATCTTAGGAATTCATAGAATTTTAATCAGATTAACTCCTGATTTCCATATTTCACATCAAAAGCCCAAAATGCGATACGACCTAGAATACATTTATAGCACAATGCAGCTTCTCATAAGTATGCAAAACAAGATGTTGCAAGGAGGGCAGATTCATAAAATATACTACTCTAGGTGAGCCATACAGTTAATACAATTTGGTGAAGCAGCTGTGGGCTGGATGATTTTGCTTGGTGGGCCGAGTCCAGCCTGTGGGCCACAGGTTGCCGATCTCTGGTCTAGCAGTTGGGCCCTAGGTGAGGTAACATGAGCCAAAATGGCTAAAAATTTACCTCACTTATAACGTCACCCACAAAAAACTCAAAAACAAATTTTTTTTTAAGATAGCAGACTAGAAACCTTGCCGAATCTTTTGAGGGTTTGAACAGTTCTCTAGTGCAATTGGCGGAGGAGCTATGCTGTTGGTAAGGAAACTGAAAACTGCTGGGTTTAGGCTGACTTCAAAGTATGAATATATCGTACACCAGCAGCCAATGTGTTTGAGATGTACCACTATGCACATTTACTGATCAAAGATTCTTATCCACTCTACCCCTTGATGTGAAAAAAACCTAATTCAGGTATGTGGCTGCTTGAGACACAAAGCAGACTGGAAATTTGAAAGAGGTTCTGTATAATTTAGCATTGCTTTTAAGAGAACAGGGCAATTATACGAAACACTGACACCTAGAAAAATGCATGCTATTCTGAATCAAGGTGAGAAGAGCCAAAGAGAGACTTAGGAAAACTATCTGTTTCCTAAATATGTTCCAAATAATGCAAACTGAAAAACGGATCACAAAAGTGCAACTAAAACATCACATGATTTATGTGAACGGTTTGTGCACAGTATCAAAGCTTAATAAACAGTCCATAACAATATACTGATTCCATTCTGTGCATACTTGTCTGTATAGTTAGATCATTGGTCGCAACACTTCCATTACAGTCATGTGGTGCAGCATGAGACAGTGTAGACTGTAGACCAATTAGTTTCATCCTTAACAGTAAGATGCAAGCTCCAAGCAGGTTAAGTTTATTTTAAAATGGGTTAACTGCTCACATTTTTTTGGTCCAGTAGAGGTGGGAAATCTGCTGTCTGTGGTGAAGTTTCTGACATGAATTGCTGAAAGAATATGCAAAGAAAAAGTTATTTGCTTATTTGAGTACTGTATGTGAGGTAGCATTGTGGAAAGTCTAGAAAAACCCAATTTATTATCTAGAATGATTAATTATGTGTTAAACAAAATGATGAAAAAGGTTCAGAGAAATAGTAATTTTGATGGGAGGCTGGCCCTTTTTTTGTGCCCAATTTTTCACTTTTTAGTGTGTTTTCATGCATACTGTGACCAAATAAATTTAGTTACATTGACTCTGAAAAACAAGAATTTGTCAATCATCATGCAACATTCATGTACATGTGAGACAAAAATGCTCCATGCACCAAGCTTTTTTTACCTCTTCAAAATAATTTCCAAGTAGAAATAACTTTCGAAAAAGCCGAGAAGACATGAAATGCATACATGATTCGTTTTAATTTATTTCCTTATAGGATTTAATTTGTACCCTATACTAGTTGTTGCTCATTGCTTTAGCCTTTCTTGTCAGAAGAACTTCTTGCAATAAACACTTTCCAAAGATGAAAATGAGTCTAATAAGCTGATATGCTTTGAGTAAGAGCAGTGAATATGAATTGAGAAAGTTTTATTGAAGTGAGTTTTATTGATTTGACAATACCCTGGAAGATTACTTTTTGGGTTGAGCTGTTATGCTTATAAGAAGTACTCTAAATTAATTGGGCTCTCGTAAAAATTGCAGTAATCATACTGAATCTTAAAGTCTTCATAACATCATGTTAGAAATCCCACTGACCACAGTTATCATGATATTAGTTCAGGATTCATTTTCTAACAGTGATTATAAAAAAGAGCGACAGGAGTATCAAGTTCAAATGGTGACTATGTAAATATGAAATATGGTTGTCTTAACTTAATGTAGTGGGCAACAGCCTCTGAAACTAGAACACCTAAAGTTGTTTTCTAGAACTTTCAGTATAACAGGGTATTGCATATTGTTAGTTTCTTTGAAGCAGTTCTTCATGATATGTTTCACACTCTGCACTTTTTCATTTTTGTCCTGTATCTTTTGTTCTGTTACAGCAACCCAGGGACATATTACAATGAGCTTACTATTGCCACTTGCACACTTTTTTGCTAAATCATCAACTTCAGTAACAAATATTTAGTATGTATAGCAGACAGTGATGTGGCCGAGTCATATTTGTTGAGTCACCAGCCCTTCAAATCAGAGTCATCTAAATATTTTTCGAGTCAAGTCGCAAAAACTATTGAGTAATTGGTTTGCAAGCTTAATTCAATGACAAGTCAAATAAAATTAGACATTTTCACAATGTTTTTGTTTTTAGCTTCCCATCTAGCTGATAACGTTTTTAAAATGTTGTTGAAACGCTGTTTGAATGTTGTTAGAACATTGTTAAAACATTTAAAAAATGTGTGATAGTACCTGGGTTCCCTCCTTCACTCTCAGTCAATTCCATAAAACTATCTTAAACTTTGCTGCAACCAACCTCCTTGTCCTCACTTTGCCCAAGTATGAGGCTGATTGCCATGATAGTGATATATAAATACTACACTAAATCATAATAATGTATCCAATGTACTATGGGCTACTGACCCCTCAGTGAAAAGCGAAGTTTCAGCTCTGCCACAGTGTTAGGTAGAACCCCAGATCCTGAAAAACTAGTGTAACATCACTAAGAAACACAGTCATAACAGAAAACTTGTGCCAATATTAATCAATAAAGTGAAAAGAGCTCATTTCTGTGTGTGCCAACTATCTGTGTTTGTCAATATGATGTTTGGAGCTTTGTGAAAAGGACTCTCATTTGAGTCTCGAGTCATTCAGTGAAAAGCATGAGTTGAGTCATCACCAGGGCATAACAAAGTTAGATGGTGTCCAGGGCAAGAAGCAAGTTTTGCGCCTCCATGTTTGAAGCTGAGTTATTTTGAAAGCAAATGTACTATGTTTTAAAGAAGTAGTTCTGACATTATTGGGACTTTTTGGCACTCCCCACAGTGATTTGGTGCCCTCATAGTGATTCGACACCTGGGAAATTGTTCTCCCCTCCCCCCCTCATTATGCCCCTGGTCATCACAACATCATTTCTTGACGTGAGTCAAGTCTGCTTTCACTGATAACAAAAGAACCAAAACAATACATTTTAATGTAGCATCATATATAATCATGTGTTCTATGAAACATAGTGAATGTGTTTTTTATTTTCAAAAATTTTTTTTTGTAGAACAAGGTACTCCAAACTTCTTTATCTGAGAGCCACATAGGCTATCACACAGCAGTTTGAGGGCTAGGCATCTTACGTAATGTGATTGTTTTGGGATATGGTACATTCTACTAAATCAGGGGTAGGGAACCTGTGGCCCACGTGAACATTTGATATGGCCCATATCAGAATTTTTGTTACCCAATCTAGATTACAAAATCGCGTGAAAACGAAGCTCCATGATAAGCAGGTATTTAAGATAGTATGTCATAAGAAGACTTTATCCCTCGTAGTAAGATAAAGGTAGAATTTTTGGGGTAAAATCAATTGGTATATGTGGCCTGCCAGCGATAATCCTCAATTTATGCACTCCTTGATAATAAATAGGTTCCCCACCCCTGTGCTAAATCAACAAGTTTTTCGTAAATAAATAATTGCTTCATTATTGACAAAATGGCTTTGCAGGCTGGATTTGGCCCACCAGTTATAGTTTGGAGACCTCTGGTGTAGAAGATAAAAATGGTCTGTGCACTTGTAAGCAGAAACACACCAATGATGGCATTAATGCAGCCAGGTGCAGGAATAAAAAATGCAGTTGAAGCATGTTGTGTAAATCTTGTGATACCAAGTAAATTTTTTGTAGAAACAGTGCATGTGATTGCTTTAGTGGCAGTGCATGGTTTTGTTAATTTAATTTACATTAGTTTTATATCAAATCTAAAATCAGGTTTGTTCTTCACATATCTTCAAGAACAGCTTCAAATATTCTTGAGTTCAACTGTTAATTTTGGTAATCTGTGTGACACATGTTAAGTTCAATTTATTGTGGCTAATACATGTGACAAGTTGGTTTTAACAAACTAATTTGGCTAGTTCCGGAGCTGACAATGGCAGAACGTGTTGATTTTTATGCTAAAATACTCAGAACACTGTGGGAACTTGTTTTATTTTTATTTTGTTGTTTCGAGTTTGTTTGAGGTGGCCTAGCAACTTGCTCATCCCTGATAATTTTTTATTTAGCATAACCTGTTTCTGTTAATGTAGATTTAAAGCTTATAGCAAGCCAGTAATTCTTTAACGAAATCAGAGAATGTGGTGTGAGTGCAAAGTTTGGTGGGTGGTTTGTCTATTAGCTTGATAACAGCATTGCACAGATTAAGCATCCATCCAAGAAAGGCAACACAGTATTTGTAGTCATATAGCACTCTTGAAAATTTCAAAAAAACACCTCAATATTTTTGCCTTGAAGTGTGCTCACTTATTCACCAAATTAACTGATCACATGATTCATCAGTAATGTTACTTTCTCATATTGCTTGCAAATTTTCTTTCAGATTCAGTATGCAGATCACTCAGGTAGCGGAAGTATTTTGCATTTTAGGCTTCAGACATAACAAGTGAATGAAATATGAAAATTATGTAGCTTTGGATAAATTGTGTTTGCTGTTATAAGGTAATGAAGCTTTCAGACGAAAAATTATTTACGCTGTTTTCTATTGCCTTGTAATTAATTTCTTCACTTTTATTGTAGCAAGTCGTATCTTTTGTTGCTGTTATGAAAAGATAGGTTTGTTTGGGGGTACTGAGTGAGTTGCACCAGATGTACTCACCAAGACAAGTGCCAGGTACCGAAAAAGTACAGAGGTTATTTAGTCAGGTGCATCATAAATTAGCTGATATTGATAAGATTGCCATGATGAAAGGTTGTGCCAACCACAAGATGTGCTGTTGCAGTCTGATGTACAGGTTGTAGGACTAATGACCAAATTGTGAAGCGTCAAGCAGAAATGGCCATAATATTTAATTGTCGTGGACTGCAAGGTTCTAGACGAAGAGGAAAAGAAAAACCTGATGAAAAGGAAATCTGCTTTGGGTTGCCATAACCCTTTCTTGATCCGCACACACCCATTACCAAGACAGTTTATTGATTCTGGCTGTGATGCAGACTCCAGGGCTTGTGAAGAGTTGGTTTTTGGAGAAATTGTCTTCATGTGAAGATTCGTCTGCTTCTGCAGGTGTTGTTGATATTCTGCAACATGAACTAGACTGTAACAGCAACGGATTCACGAACTAAGAAGCTATAACATGTAGAAAAAAGAAAACTACAAACACACACAGAAGAGTAAAACCATTATTGCTAGAGAGAACTAAAGATCACTGTAATAACAGCTGTATGAACGACTTTTGATACCTGAATGATTGAATTTTTTTCATAAGATAGGTGCACTGTAAATGGCTTTAAAATGAATATTCTCTATTACTAAGGGTTAAATGTTGCAATATTTTTGAGTAATTCTTACGTTCAACAACATACCTAAATGTTATCAGTCAAGTCTCTGAGTGAAATGGAATGTTTTTCTGAATGGTGTACTTGTACAATTTTCTGACCAAGTCAAATATCTTGGTGTATAGCTAAATGCCTCAATGCAGGATGATGATAATATTCAGAAACAAGTGAAATTGCTGTCGTGTGCAGTCAACATGTTCAGAGGCACATTTGCTCTGTGCTCACCAGCAGTAATAACACTCTATTTTGTTCCTTTTCATGCTAATTTATGCTTGCCAATTGTGGAGCAAATAAATACCAACTAGTACGAAACCCAGCGAGTTGCCTACAACAATGCCCATTGAATTATGCATTACTTAACCAGAAATGTAAGTGTTCTCCCACAAGTTAACCAAATAACCAACATGTCAGGACCTTTGATGCCTTGTTTAGAAACAATCTGTTTTTTTATAATGATGCACATTTTCATCTAATTTNTTTATCTGATCCTTTTGAAGGTGTGATTCTTTTTACATATTCTTCATTTTTCCTCCATTATTTAATGCTCATGTATGATGGTGACCAACTACAGTAATCATTGGTACATTGTTTCAGTGTGTGTACTTCATCAGTATTACCCTTGCATAGCAAACAAAACCTTCCGTGTGCTTCATGGCACCTCATGATTTCTGTTTTTTCTTGTGATTGCTCTATTACCCCCAACATCTGACCGTTGTGTTGTGTGCAAGCCAAACATGTAAAAATTGAATATACAGTATATTACTAGTAAAACACCAACTGCAAAATCTTGCTTGAATTCCAGTGAAAATAAACTGTTGTCATCCTCAGGATAAATATTTCGCAAAAACATTTGAAACCTTGACCAAAACAATTTACATGCTTGCATAAATCAGTGTCAGCTTATTTTTTATGTTGAAGAAAGCCAGGCAATAGACAGTGAGGGAAGTCACATATGTGCAAACTGACACTGCACTTTAACTCTTATTCCATTCCCAGTCTTTGACATTTGGTAAGTTGATCTCATACAATCATGTTTCACTCCAGCATTAACTTTGAATCTTATCGTCCAGTAGAATTGTCTATCCATTAGGCTAACAAACTTGTGTCAGTGAACCATTGAAGCTGGTTAAGATCCTTATGTACTCAAAGAAGGAATTCACAGGTGATGAAGATAAACGAAAATCAGGCACTTAAGCAAGAAAGACAAGCATAGCAATGTAAACAAATCACTCTTGTTTTGAAGTACACAAATATGATCTCAAAAGTCAAGTTAAATTTAAAGCGCTATGACAGAATGTTTTCTACCAAGATCAACATGTGTTTTTGTGTGTAACAACTATTTTTATTGGTCATGTTGCTTGTAGAGTGTGTCCTGTCTTGTTCTTTTAATTATATTTTTTTAAAGGTTGGATTTAATTGCTGCTTCAAACAATAGGTATTAAACTTTTTTTTACTTTTTACTGCAGCTTCACTCAGCATACTTTGCACTCATACATTTTGCATCTAGTGTTACAATTCGTGTTTTCCCATTTGCTGTATTATATGGAATATTTCACTCTGTATGTGTGTAATATTCCTAAAGGATATGGCCTTTTTAATGTGCAACAGTTGATCGAGAAAATATTAGATGATGCTGATGGATTACATAGCATTCGCCTTTTGAAGGAAGAAGGGAAGCGAAGTCCTCTGTCCACTGTCCAAATACAGTTGAAAACCCAAGAATGTATGTCACTTGACGAATTATTATGGGGGTTTAAGCAATATCGTGTTTGTGTGTACTAAATAATTTCACGAAGTTGTAGGTCATGATATTGCTGTCACTAACTGTCTACACAGTGCTTTCTAAGGAAATATGCGTTTTTCATTATTTTTTCGTGTTGTCTGAAGCACACACCACGCTGTTTAGACCGCATGATAGCTTATTTTGTGTTGTCCATCTGCCGGCCAATACAACTTTTTTTGCGAAAACATGATAAGGTCACCTATTTTTTCACCTTTATTCCTAAGGTTTTTCAACCGAAGACTGCCTCTTCGTCGGTGTTCAAGTAGAAACAACTTTGTTTAACTTAAACCTAAGATTTGTGCAAATACCCTACGTTAATAATTCCAAATTCTCACTCAGTTTAAACGTTTGATAGATATTTTCACAACAGAAAGTATTTTTACTTGCAGTGACTGATTAGAAAAGCCTGAATTTTTCTGTATCTCCGTTTTTTCAGATGCAACGAAACTTCTGCAAAGGCAGGAAATTGCTTTAAGTTACGAAGACCAGCCACATCTTCTAAAAATTGTGGAATCTTTGCCATGCAATCTTTCAAACACCGGGGAAAAAAGTGGAGATGCTCAAATATCAAAAGATACCATGGGTAAGTCATTGATTTTGGGAGATGGTTTAGATTTAAGACAGCGGAAAGAAGGGGTGACAAAGCTGATTACAAAAAACTAATTAACAAACTTGGTAAACGAGCAAATGCAGCAAATAGACGAAGAAAATTAAAATGCAAGAAGTTTTTGAATCAGAAAATCTTAGACCATGTGATATTCGTGAGATTAAATTTAATTTAGAACATGTTGAATTAGAAAATTAAAAAACGTGTGAAACTGATATTACTGTTGTTAACCTTAGATATTTTTTATTGTGGATGTAGTAGCGTTTCGGTATTTTGTGAAAAAGGAACGTTTTACTAATGCATGCAGGTAAAGGAGCATTTCGTAGTTGACCTTGAAAGAGAACTGCGCAAAAAATAGTTTGCATTTCAGAAGTCGCTCATGTTTTTGAGGGGGATGAAGAGGAGAATGAGGTCGATCGTCGACGTGCTGCCCTTTTTTGTACGGATATTCCTCACTTCATGTTCAACAGAAAAATCATGTTCGATCATTTCAGCAGGTGGGGAGGTTTGAACTATATACCCTCTCGCTGATGCAGTGGCAGTCCTATTGGCTGCATAAAACTATTGTAGAAAGTTTTTACTTCAAGGTTCTGCTCATGTCTGTTTGTACCAGTGACCAAATATTTCATCTACGGAGGGCCGAATCAACGGGCCATAAAAAACCAAAGAGCCGCACCTTTCAAAATTGGGCGGTGCGCTCCACGACAGTACAACATATAGACAAAAATAAGAAAAAAGTGATTTTGCTAATTTTCGCGCGACGCACATAACCCCATAGAGGGCCGCAGTTTGCTCGCCTCTGGTTTACACTTAAGCATTTGGTTTTACGTAAGCTGCTAAATTTTTGAACTGCGGAGAAGTGCTAAACTTCTAAGTCTTGTGAAGAATTGTACATTTGAAAACAGGCCGATGTGTTTGTTGTGCTTGCCGCTACAGGTACGGACGAATCAAGGCATTCTTCTTCCCTCAGAATCTTTATCGTGGCTCGAAACCCTTCGTTAAGCTGACATATCAAACTCACGTAAGTTGCTCTGTGTTCATAGAGTGTGCAATAACGCTTTTATGGATATTTGACACTTGCATATCGTGGTCAACACCATACAGTTAACAACAGGGTCATTGTAACGAATTCTGTTGCGGGCTGCTATGACGAAAGCAGTTCTATTCCAGCGTCTTCAATTTTGCAGACACATAGATCTGATATGTGTAACAGCTTTTGTCTGGTTAATGGCAGGAATCGGCGAAAAACGCTTATGAAAACGCTGCTTACATCGGGAGCAACTATCCTCCAATGCATATTAAATGGGATAAGCACGAAAGTAAGTTTCACGACCTTTTATAAATGTCTATAACTAACTACAGTTGCACGTGAAGCTACAAAATGTTAAAGAAGTTGGTTAATCCGATATTTTTCTTCTGTCCAGCGCCACAGAACAGTTTCATATCGCCGGCTCGTAAAGGCTTCGTCTTTTGTTTAGTCGTCGCAAATTTTGTTTTTTCGGATACGGGAGCTCTTCCCCTTTTAAGCGGTTTCGGTGCTCATCAACCAAATAAGCTGTTCATTTGTTTTATTCACATTTCAAATGAAAACGTGTACATTGCAAAATTAGTGAAAAGAAGTAATCGTGACTTCGTAGTGTTTGTTTTCACAAAGTTTCACTTTAGTTCAAAGGATTGCGAGCGATCTTGCCCAGGAGCGAAGACAAAGCAACTACCGACAGGGTAGTTCTGCAGGCAGGGCCAGGCCGACAGTGGGTAAGTCCCGTTAAGTGATTTCTGTTCGGCAACAGCTTGGTGTAAAATTATTTCTTCATGCCCTCGTCACAAATGCAGTTCACGTTTAGCAGTTTGAGAAAGGCTTGATTTGTCACTAAACGATTAATTCAAAGATTGTATTTTTTAAAGAATTGGTGTATAACTTCATGAAAAGAGGGCTTTATGAAGAGATTTATGAAGTAAACTTACCAGAGACTGTGATAAAAACACAAATAAAATTTTCAACAGTCTAGCTTAAATGCTTTGCCTGTGTTCCAACAAAAAAGGTTTCCATGTGCTGAAAGCTTTCGGAATTGCGAGGTCAGTGAGAATAACAAAACTGTCAAAATTATGATGGAAAGTGGATTAATTTGTTAAAATTATGAAAATTTGGGCGTTTCACACATCATCGATTATTATACATGATTTAAGGTTCTAGTGTATTCATTGATGTCACAAATAATAACACTTGCTTGAGTGAGAGTTGGCTGTAGATATTTGGATTTGCGACGCCGCCGTCATCATTGCACTTTTTATTTTTATATATCGCACCGAATAAAACGTTTTGTACAAAGATTGCTCGTCTCGAACAATTAGGTTCCGCTGAAGATCTGCACTGCGTCCATACATATACGCTTACCGGAACGCGTTATCCGTTGCTTGGTTGTTTTGACGTAACGCAGTCAAACGTAGTCCTTGTTACTGTGAGAAAGTTTTTAAAATGTGCTTTATTGGAAAGAAAATGTTTATCGTTGTTTCGGGTGTTGTTCTAACCAGAACGACATTCGATTCACAGTCTCACTACCTACATCGCCACGTAGTTCTGCCATCCCCCCAAAACCACGTCCGCGAAGAATTTCGTCGGCGGCAGGATTGTCCAAAGCTGATCCCGTTGGCCCAAATCCTATTCCCAGAAGTGTGTCGACCCCAGCTTTTTCCAAGACACCGGCAAGCCCAACGATTTCATGGCACGAACTCCTGCAAAAGGACAAGAAGATGTTCTGCGAGGGTTCCAACAGGTTAATATACTTTTTGCATATCTCTTAAAGATTTACTTTTGTTGAAAATCCAAGTAGGGATTAAACCCAACCATTTTATCGTAGTTTTAAAGTTTTTGAATGGCGGTCTTTTTATTTTGGTTGACCGCAGTAATGCAAGCAATCGTCAAAAAAAATTGATGATCAGCGTCTTTTACAATGTTGACCGCGATAAGCTGTTCAAACCACACGACCTCAGAATTTTTTTGGTAACTCCGGGTATATTGGCTGCTGTCGCATTGCGTGAATTTGGTAATGCGATCGGTAGGTATTGTGGTATGCTTACAACTCTTAGTGCATCGTCTCACCTCTGAAAAGAGCCTCAGAGGGTCGGTACGTATCTTGTAAATAGACGTGGCATTTTGAAATCTGATTTTCCACCTTGGTAAATTCTACGCATCCGCGTCGATGTGCATGCTTATAACTTGCTTGAAAGCTTTGCATGCAAAGATACTGTATCCTGTAATGTCGGTTTTTGCATTGTGTGTAAGTAACTTTTGGTCGACGTGTTCATGAGAAAAGCACAGATTGCATGATTTGACAACATTGGATTATTGTGTGTATCCACCTGTGTTTCAGAACTGTGCTTATTCAAGGCCCTGTCGAATTGTCTGAGAAGGCCGTCAAAGAATGCTTCAGTCCAAAAACCCTGAAGCCAAGCGCAGTGCAGTCAGTCTACAGCATTCCGGATGGTACTTTGGTTGTTTTTTCGAAAGAAGATGGTAAGGTCACGAGAAGATCAATATATGTTACAGTATATCGTAGTGTTGGTTTAAGTCGACTGTCATTTACTTTGCAAGCCAGGCAGTCCGAAAGGCATTTTTTCAATGACTGAAAAATTCTGTTGGAGCCAAGTAAATTCTCGGTTCTAACATACGTCTATGTGTAAAAACTCTTCTGGTTTGCACTAAAAACTCTGTGGTAATTGTTTGTAAAGGAAACATGAGACTTTATGGTAGGCGTGAAGTAAGAACCCACGCAACATGCTTGGTTGTACCCTTGCTCCTTGTAGATGCAGCAGTCTAGTTTTGATCCGGTTCTGTCCCCGTTAAACGGGGATGGCCAGATTTACCTCCTTTCTGAAACGATCACTCCTTAATTCCATTTCTCCATCTTGCTCGATTATGGGCGTCTTCCTTCCGCAACCCAAATCTCTCTAATCTCCTTTTCTACATGCCTCCTCCACGTCTTCCGCGGTCTTCCCCGTTTTCTCTGCCCTTCCACCTTGAAAATCAGCGCCGTTCCTAGGGCATCATCCTCATCTCTCTTTAATAAGGAAAGCACAGCTGGCAGTCACACACGACTCGTTGTTGCGCTCCCTGCTCGTGTACAAGTTCGATGATAAACTCTTGAGATGCGCTGTGGCTTGGCTTTCAGCAAATATGTTGAGTGGCGGATTGTTTGTCAGAATGCAACTATTGTTTCTTTAAATGAAACGTGTGGTGGGAATACCTGCAGCTATGAGGCTGTGGTCTTATGGTTGCAAACAATCAGTTACACATGACTTTGTTTTTGTGTTGTTGCGTGACAATGATCTACTATTAACTGAACGATTGATCTACTATTAACTGAACGATTGAACCGACGAGCAACAACGTGCCTGAAAAATCACAATTTTTAAATATCTGTGTGGTTTAATCCAACCGCTCGGGGTTTTTGTGAAGTTCGATTAGTGATAAACGTTCGTCGATGTTTGTTGAAAAAAATCATACAAATTGTCTCCACTGGTAAAAAAAGCATTTCTTTGTGCTTATGATTTTATTGTTTCTGTGGTGTTTTTCTGTCCTTCTGCCAATGATAGATCGCCGTTTCTTTCCAATATGAGCTTTTCTGTTGATCCAGATGCGAGACGTGTTCTCGAAGAAACGTCTTACAAAACCGGAGGCAACACGTTCAAAGTTTTTGAAAAACCTGTACCGTCCATTTTCGACGACCGTTTTTTGTTGCAAGTGAGTGGTACAATCATTTCTTTGATCTGTTTTACTTGATTTTTCGCGCAAATAGTGTCCCAACTGAACTGTTGCTCAGTAAGCGGCAATACCTGTTAAATTCATGTGTCTTGGTTTGCCTCCAACAAAAACATCTTGTATGTTGTAATATATGCAAACTTCGACCTGTTGCAACATCGCAAGGCTTAAAATGAGGCAAGCCAAGGCAGATAAATTTCAAGAGTAGGTTTTGTTATCATCAGAGTTGCGGAGTCGGAGCCGGGGTCGTAAGGAGTCGGAGGTTTTCGGGTGGAGTCGGAGTCGGATTTCTAACAACACTGAGATTCGGAATCGGATTTTTTTGTCCGACTCCGGATGTCCAGTTCGATCATTTTTTACATCACATTCCCAAATTGGGCATTCCTGTTGAAATGGTACAATTTCTTTTAACACTTCTGTTGAAACAAAGATTTCTTGCTGTGTACCACGATTTCAATTGATTTTGTTGCGATGGAAAGCCCTAGCGGCATGTGCGCAAAGCTTCAAACTGTGGCAGCAAGTAACAATAGAGATCACACGCCGCGTTCACTCTGTTATTGCTTGTTCGCGCAACATATATATGGGTGTTGTTCTTCGCGCATATCGCGTTCGTGGTGAATCATACGTTCAGCGCAACGCCAACGGAGAGGTTGCAACAATTTTAACAGCCAAATTTCATTCCCTTTGTGTTGAGGAGTCAGAATCGGACATTTTGGAAAGGTCGGAGTCGGAAATTTAGGAAAGTCGGAGGTGGATATTTTACCTCCGACTCCGCAACCCTTGTTATCATTGTAGGTGTCANTTGACATTACTCTAGCTGGTGTTTAAAATGTTCTGTGTTTCCATCATCTCTGAAGTGATTTGAACTGCGTTCCTCGTATCTAGTAAATAATTATTGTTGCAAAGTAGCTTTGCTTGATGCAGCTTTCAGCTTCAGGTTGTAAGAAAACATTGGCACCAGTTACGAATTTAAGAACATTGTCCATTCAACTTCTTTTTCAAAAGTGAATTGATTTAACTGTAACACAGAAGAGTTAAATGACGTGCAAAGGTTGCGAAATTGGAAATCAAGTTTTAAGAGAATACAGTACAAAACTAATCGAAAGGCTTTGTAGAGATTCGATAACAAGGAATACCGCGTCTTGATCTACCCAGTTAGACAGCGTACAGCAGTGAAATGTTTCTTGTTTCAAACAGGGATCCTTCACAAGCGAAGAAGATGTGGAATCGCTACTAGGTTGTTTCGATGTTGATGCTGAAGCTAAACAGGAAATTACAGCTGTTGACCTGCCCAATACATTTCTTGTGAAGTACGACAGAAGCGTAGGTATGTGTTACCAAAAGAATTGTAGGCCATTTTTTTGGTTAGCAGCGAACGCAACCAAAAGTGTATCGGTCGCGAAGATAACTTTTAACATTTCATTTCTACATGTCACTCTCCGAGAGAAGCATTGTCCACCTTTGGCCAACTGCTTCCAGTTTGTTTTTGTTGCTTACAGTTTAAAGGTCGTTCACCAGCATTCGTTGGAGTATCACCGCAAAATATCTTCAGGATTGCTGGCCCTTTCTGAAATGTGACGCTGAGCTTGTTCTCATGGTTTAGTTGTGTGCAAAACGAGTACATGTGACACGCCGCTTTGCTGTTGATTTGCAAGTCCACGCCCTTGTAGCGACCGCCTTTTGTTTTTAACGCTTTATTGCGCAGACGTCAAGAAAATCATCAGTGAAATTGAAGACACGCCACTAGAAAACGTTACACCGAAGGTACTTATTTGAAATGCCACTCGGTTTCAGTTTCAGGAGTTTGTGTATAATATACATATACACTGTATATACTGTTAGAAGCGTGTTGGATTGCGACGTGGTGTGCAGGCAGTTAAGGTTGAACGAAGACAAGGAGTGTGGCGCAGAAGAACAAACCGTCGACCATGCTGTCCTCCAATGTCCAATCTATCGACCTCCCCATGGACTGCATGGCCTGACGGTTCTGGACGATGAGACAACCGATTGGGTGCTGAACACCTGCCCGGAGATCTAGTGCGGCCAAGCAGTGGTTTGAACAACTAGCTCAAAAAAGAAGACAAGGAAACATGCTGAGCGCAAAGGACGCTTCGATGCGTTGTACTTGTGCTTTTTTGCATCGTGAAAGTAGTCACTAGTACTTGAGTAGAACTTTTTTTTTATCTATGTCATCATGATTGCTGTTCTTCCTTGCAGGCTATGCACATTTGTCATACGGATTGCGTAAAAGTGGAGAATATGGTCCCCGGGACAGGAAATGACGCAATCAGACTGGCTTTCATGAACAGAAAAAATGGTTGCAAAGGAAAAGTTACAAAAGTGGAACAAGTTTCAAACGGAGCAGATTTGCTTGTTTTTGTTTATTTTGCTAATTTTGAAGGTGACACAAATTTTTCAACATCCTTTTGGCAAAATCAGTTTCGAAAAACAGCAGTTGTATGATTTTTTCTATTTGGTGCGAAAAACCGAAATAGTGAAAAATGAACGAGTGTGATTGGTAAAACTCAATTGCAGATCGTTTGGCTCCATCTTCGAAGTAGCCTTCGATTTACTTTTTTTACTTCATTTTTTCAGCTCTAAGCAATTAACTCAAAACGAAATCTGATATACATGGATTGGAAAAGTCTGTGAATCTTTCGCAGGAAAATAAGATCGTTTTGTTTTACCGTTCACGTTTAACATTCGCACGATGCAATACGCTTTGAGTGTTTGTTTGCACCAGTGGTTTTCAACCTTTTTTGTACCGCGACCCATTATAGCAACCACTATAACCCAACGAACCCCATCTAAAACTCGACTAAAGCAAGTGTAGTTCAGTTGTGTGCATGAAATATCTGCTCGCCACCCCTCCAAAAATGCTTCACGACCACTATGGCGGCGTGACCCCAGGTTGAAAACCACTGGTTTGCACGGTACAGACTGAGCAGGTTTTTTAAGGCGTTTTAGGGACCCGAATCGGGTCCCTAGAATCAGAGAAAATTATGATCGGGTCCCTAAAATAAGAGAAAATCGGGTCCCTACAGATCTATACCAGGTACCTAACATTTTCCTTAAAAAAACCCTGGACTGAGTTACAATTATTCTAAAATTTCAAAGCATTGTTTTTCATATCTACTTGGGTCACTGATTTTTTCGTTGGAAGTCTAATTTTCAGTCTGTGGTTTACCTAACAGCTTTCAATTTGACTTTTTTTACACAGATGCGGAGCGGGTGGTTAGGAAATCATCCGAAAGCGAATTGTTGGTTTCAGGCTTTCCTGTTGAAGTCTCTTTGTATTATCACTGTTTGTCGGAGGAACACGTAAGCAAGCCGCAGCTTCACACAGGAAAGTCACGTGCCGTGAAACAACATCCTAACGGTAAGCAGTTAAAATTACTCGCAAGTGTTAATTTCTTAATAATCTTTTACGTATCATTAGGCCAAATGTTGTTTGCCTGAAAAAGGAAGATGGTGGTGGCTGAGTGAAAAAACTTGATAATAATAATCAGTGCTAAGTCGCTACGCTTCTGGGGAGGCGGTAATAGCGCAGAGTGCTTTTACTCTGGGCGACTTGAAAGGCACGCGCCAACGGCAATCTTTCCATAAACTTATGATTGAAACTCGAATATCGCTTCACACATAAAGAGCACCAGCGAGTTGAAAAAAACAAGCGATATTCCCTGGATGTTGTGACTGTAGCACTGCAGACCAAAATTTGGAGTATGCCAGTGATGTCCACGGTTGTTTTGTCGACCTCGAAAGAGAATATGATTTGTTCGTCGAGAAAATTTTGGGGAGTGTTGCGGGAGTAATGTGTTGACGACTGCCTGTTACTTGCCGGACTCCGACTGGTTTTGAGTTTTCATCAGTCGTCTTCACAGTCATTGAATTGGATAGACAGTCACAGACGAGTCAACGAGAGTGTTACCGTTGGAAACTGCAGGATCAGCCGTTTATTTTTTTGCGGACGACTTAGCGCTGCTTGCATCTACTGAACAGGGTCTCCAATATGTACTTGATCGGTTTGGAGCTGCATGCGACCAAACTGGAATAAAAATTATAACTCAAAAGACCGAGGTACAATGTATTTTCAGAAACCTAACTTAATGTACGCTGCAAGTAAGGGGCAATACAGCAGAGCCACTTCTTCGAATAAAGAGATCCCAGCTACAATGGTTCGACCACGTGACAAGAATGTTCCAAAAAAGATTGACGAATCTTACTTGCTACAACCACAGGAAACGGCCCAGAGGACGATCAAGTGCAAGATGGCGTAATTATATCTTGCATCTGGCTTGGTCCCGTCTTGGTGTGGAGCCAGAAGAACAACTGTTAGAGGTTGCTAAAAACAAGTATTTAGCGAGTTTTTAGGCCAGTTTCGCCCGCAACCCTTCCCAAAGAAAAGCGTGTGAGAAAAATGTACGCATCCACAGAAGTTGAAAGCCTGTAGTTTATAGTGTTGTGGTTTTTAGCCACAAAATTTGCAGTCGTTTATGATGTGACAGATGCCAGGTGAAAACGAGCACGTGTTACAGCATTGAAAACTTCAGTGGCTGGGACCACAAGTCGTAACGTCAGCAACATCAGTGAATACGCAGTATATGGATTGAAATACGTTTCGTTGCTGCTTTGATCGCATGTTCCGTATTCAGGGACGTTGTTCATGTCACTCATTAAAATATCGACATATATTCTAAGACTTAAATGTAAAGCTTTTGCACTCTGCTGCAGCTCCAGCGAAGAAACAAGTCAAGTCCTTTGACTACGTTCCGAAAGTCAAAGATGATGTGATTTCGTTTGTTCGCCACTTCAGCGTTCTCGATGAACTGATGAAGAAAGAGTTGAAGCCGTTTGCAGAAGTCGAATTCAAAGAGAAGTCGACTGGCAGAGATACTTCGAGCGTGGTCATCGCCGTCAAACCCGCCATGAAGGTAAATGTCCCGGTTGACATATATAATCGTTTTTACAGGTTGGACTGTCAAACAATGGTTTCTATCAAGATTATCACCTCTTCGTGGATTCGAAGCATGATGTCTGAAATGATTTTGTTAACTTTGACTGTGAGTAAAGAAGTTCTGTAGCATTCGGCAGAACGGGACGCACGTTAATTGAACTGCATTTGTGAGGTTTGGCAACTAGCTTGCGGTTTGAGCAATAGGTTGTTTGAGCATGAACTTAAAGGTTCTTGATCATTATTTCAACAGCTCTGTATGTCTTTAACCTTAAAAATGTCTGTCCTCAGAAACGTTGATTTGTGAATCTTCAGTAATGTTTGCTTCTGACGGTAATCGCACTGTCGTTTCGTGATCAATGCTTCCTCCCGGGGTTTTCTGTAGCACCTAGCCACTTACCCAGTTTACAACTTCAGGCTTGCGATGCAACATATTAGCGATTGCAGGATTTTCTTGTTTTTAGCGTCATAGCTGGCACGTTGTCTAGGCAACTGTAGCTAATTTCAAACTGTTTTTTGGCATTTCTCTGGTGCGGCAGGTTTCTCCAAGCTTAGTTCATTTTCACACCTGCTTTTCCTCTTGGAAGGGTCACAGAGGCAAGAAATACCTAACGGTTTTCAGAAAACTCTGATAGTTCTTCTGGATCCACACCGAAATGGGACCAAGCAAGTTCGGTGATATAATCACGCCAACTGGTCTATGTACAACTTCTGGGCGCTTTCTCGTGGGTGTAACCAGCAGGACCTTCCTCGCCAATCTCAGGGATATCTACCGCCAACTCCGTACTCCTGCAACACCCCCCAAAACGTTTCACTAGGAACCCGGTCATATGCTTTCTTGAGGTCGACACAACATGTGTAGGCGTCTTTGGCATACTCATTTAAGATTTCTCGAAAACTTGCTGGAGAATGAAAATTTGGTTTGCAGTGCTTCGGCCAGGACAAAAACCGCACTGGGGGGGTTCAATTGTTTCGTGGCATCTTTTTTCAAAGAACTTTGCATACACTTTTCAAAGGAGGCTAAGGAGGGTCTTTCCCCGGTAGTTAGGCATAACCTGCTTTTTTTATATGGGTATGATTAGGGTCGGTAGATACTGCATCAGCGCAGTGGCCAGGCCAACTCTCATAAACGGCCAGAGCTTCCAAACGCAAGTTTTATTTAATTTTTTAAACAACTATCTCGATTAACACAATTCTCCGAAACCATCGGAAATACCTGGTCTAAATATGCTTGAGATCGACCAGTCGACTGATATCACCGTGCTCAACAACTCACCTCAGCTTACTATTACTGCTCAGCGAATTAGCTTGAGCCAGTGCTGCCACAGACTTCTCTGCAAAACTCACTAGATTCACAACGAAAATTCACTAGATCAGAAAAAAATAAATAGATTAAAAATTTTTGCGTCGAAATTCGCAGTTTTGCTTTAAATGATTTCGTTATTTACTTTACTGCCCAAAAGCTTTACATTATTTGCAAGTTTGCCAAAATAGATCATGCTGAAGCCTAGAAAAGTTCATACCAACAATCTTGATGCGTTTCTCATGAGCTGAAAACGACACTACTCACGGAGCGCTTTAGAGCAATCAACTTAACATTTGATTTTTTATTTCCACTGCAGTGTTCTTGCAAAGAAATCAAAATGCCACCATGGCTTATAATGCAGCAACAAATAGCACGGAATTGAAAACAATGAGAAACTCAAATTGGAAACACTTGTTCGTTCTGCTGGTGCAAATCTTCAAACAACGATTCACATAACCGATGGTTTACGGATAAAAAAAGGCTGAAAATCTTCGAAAAAGGGCTGAAATGTTGTAAAGTTAGAAGAAACATAACCGATTTTCTTCAAACACATACTTTGCAAAAGTCACTAGATTGCAGTGAAAAACCAATAGATTACTAGGTTAGNATACAAATCACTAGATCAAGTGAAAAATCACTAGCTGTGGCACCAGTGGCGTGAGCTTCAACTAGTTAGTGCGTTCAATGAACTGCAAATTAAAGTTCGATCTTTTGATTACATAACAACGACCATTAATGCGTCGTAAATCATCTACATTCTCTGAGTTTATGTTAACCTGGGTAATTTCAACTGTCAGGAAGGGAAGCGTGTTTGTGAGAGTGCACATGTAGACATTTTGACTGTTTAAATTCCGGAATGTGGTGCCACATTCAAATTAGGCCAAATTTTCAGAAATACTCCAAAAGGCCAAANAAAGTGTTGGTGACCAGCCGCCAAACCACTTCAGAAAACGGCAAAATTTTGACAATTTGACTGCCAAAAGTCCAAGTTTCCAACCNTTGCCGTGATCAACCCAGCTTCCCAATCTTTCGATGACCTTTCAGAACGCCAGGCCACTTGACACACGAGATAGCCAGTGAACTACTTTGTTCAAGGCTTTGAGCATTTTAGGTCGGGCTTCATCACTCACAGGCTGCAGCTGTCTCAGCACGGCGTCTACCTGCAGGAAGGCTTCGTTCACAGCAGTGGTTCCCAACCGGTGGGTCGCGGAGGAGCTGCTGTGGGGTCGCGAACAGCAGCCTCAATAGTTTGCTGAAGTCTCGAATTTTTAGAACTTCGTGCATCAACATTTTGTTACATTAACAAAACCGAAACAACGGACAGATCTTTGTGAAGTTCACATAACCACCATTGTATATAATCCTATTTGATTTCTCCATACAGTTGCAGTCTGCCTGATTGTAGAATGGAGTCCTGCGCAGGGCGGGTTAACCCACGCGGATTGCGTGTACCCACATTTTTGGGGCAGGTGCAGGAACCCACACTGCTGTGCGGGTAGGTGCGTAAGGGGTAGGCGCGGGTTGAGAAATTCTTTGTGCGGGTAACTAACTTTGAGTCAAAGCACTTGAATTTAATCAGCTGAAAAATCGCAAAACACGTGGGTGTAATAACGTTGTTCGCCAGCATTGCGCTTAAGACAGTAGGCCTACAGCCAGGGTTGCCAGATCTACTTTTGCCAAGGGGCCAAATCTTGTCCAGAAACGAGCCAAATTTTAAGGCAAGGGGCCAAAAAAAGACCCCAACTATTTTTTTTCAATTTATTAACAATTACAAAATCATGAACACATAGTTACCAATTTATTAAATGGCGATTTTCTTCAACCACGATTGTAGCTCAACAGAAAAACCAGTGCATGATGAAAGATCGTAAGAGAACAGCTTAATTTCCATGTGTAGCCATAAAGTTAGATGAATTTACCATCCTCGAAAAGTGCTAAAGCTATCAACTACAATCTGAACAAAACCGACAAACACGTGCACCACTTAAATGACAGTAAGTTAGGTAACGTAACAGTACTCAGTGCTACCTCTGCAAATGCAACAAATAACACTCAGCCTAAGTATTCTGATGGACTTACTTTCGCAGTAACTCAGGGACTCCAAGGATCCTAATCTAATTTTCTGATAGAAAATCTTCTAAATTTAAGAATTTGGGAAAATCTGCAATGAATTAGTCAAAAGTGAAAAAATACGGTTCCTCAGACAGGACCCA
>JGI24021J15306_10000623_pt1 | contig 28837 bp, 22 predicted proteins | sample Ectturendosymbi1_FD_15306 | JGI IMG/M metagenome (IMG submission 15306) | reverse complement strand
ATGCATTGTTGTCTTCTACATTTCACTGAAACTAACAAATTGTGAATACTGCTCAAAACACGACCCAGCAAAGAGGTAAAACTTCCAGTTAACTGACGTCCTGTGATACAGCAGTTGAGCATAAGCTATGCACCAATCAGATCAGAACACAGATCGCCAGTCTGCCACCCCCCCTCACCCTCAACAGCCTGAACTATTGACCGACTAATTTATCCAAGTGAATAGAGAGAATATATTAATCTAACAATTAGCCGTTCAGAGAAAATTTAAATTTAATAAAATTAATTATCCGACTCCTGTAAAACTGAAATTCTCNCTCCTGCTCCAGCTCCGGATCCGGTTTTCTTTCAAAAATCCGACTCTGGGTCCTGATCCGGCTTCGGCAAAAATCGTAGACTCCTTCCGGAGTCCACTCCGACACTCCGGCTCCGTGATCACCTCTGGTCCGGATCCGATCCGGTTTGTTCGAAATCTGCTGAATGCTGCCGGACTCGTGACCTGAAATCCGTATCCAGTGTGCACTCTGCTTTGTTTTTGGTGATTTACGATTAAAATTTTTTCTCCGAACCTCGCATTTCCCGAAAAGTGCGGTAACTTCACATTGGTGATTCATGCTTTCAGTACATTCGCCTTTACTAAATTTGGTTTGCTAGGATTAAAATATGTCGTTCAGTCAGTGTGTGGTCCTCATTATTAGGTCACTGAATATGTGGTCCTGCCCTGGTTAAGGTATTGACATGCTTTTTGGCTGAGTAAGCAATTTTGGTTGGATATACTATAGCTGCCCTAGCTAGTAGTACTGTAGTAGTAGCTAGACCTTATTCAAATGGAATTTTGTCTTGTAACACATTCATGCTTACTAATACTTTTATTGTTATGGGTGCTTTGCAGGCTATCGTACTAATCTGATTGTTAAAAAACATTAACAGTATATTAAAAAATGAAAGTGAGGCGCTCGGCTGACCCATACACTGTCCGACAGCTCTATGAAGCAATTGATTGCATCCGTAAGCAACGGCAAATTGCCAACCTGCATCGCATTGTGAAGTATGTGTACGCATGTAGTATGAATCATTGTTTTTTTGTTGTTGCTTACTACAGTGTAGCGTACATTCTAAGATTCTTCAAGCTTGGAAATATGCAATAGTATGAGTAAAAAGGGTGCCCTGTAAAAGGCGTAGCTCCTTAAACAGCGGAGCTGGGTTGCGGATTTTTGAAGACGTAACCGGAGTCGCTAAAACCGATATTTTGCATTGAGCAATGAGAACTAAACGGTTGTAAAAATAATTTTTGTGCAAAAGATGATATTACACTACAGTAAAGGAAGTCTATTCTGAAGTTTGATAATTTTTGGTTGTGAATGTATAAAATTTGTAACATCGCAAACATCTATGCATTACATGTTTGGGGGAACGGCATATTTATTTGCAATAATAAAATATTTTTCCTTTGCTTTTTTACATTTATTCTTTTTGCAACCCAACTTTTTTCCACTCCGGTTACGTCATCAAACCTCCGCAACCAAGCTTCGCTATTTACGGAGCTCCACCTTTTACAGGGCACCTACAAAAAGTACTCCATACATAATTATATATATATATATATAAAATACATATTAACATCTAAAAAATAAATTATTGAAACTATGGTAGGCATTTGGTTTTGTATAAATTGAAGCCAAGTTTAACTCTGTGTTTATTTAAATTTTCTTTGAAAAAGTAGCTTAAATCATCATAAAATGTTCCATTAATATACATTGAGTGATGCTGGCTTAATTTTTCCGATATCTGACATAACTCTTGTCTATTTTATGGTGAAATATAAGATCATTTCTTGTAGCTGATGTTGGAAGTGTTATTTAAATTAAATTATAAGCCTTATGGTCTATAGCATAGTTTATGGGAAAAATGTACAGACTCAAATATTTTTTAATGTTTTCTGGTTAAAGCAATTTTTGGTGAACTCATGTTTAGTTTACTGATACCAAAGATTATACCATTACAGTATGTCATTGTCAAGTCAAATAATTTCCATTCAAATGGAATGGACAAACAGCAAATGTTGTTTGCATTGTATACCAGCAATGGGTTGTAAAACATAGATCAAAATCTTTCATAAAAATTGATAAATGTGTTGAACGTGACTGAACAAGCATGTAACGTACATCATCTCAAGCCATCTTATAAGTCTTTGCATTTCTTGCATTGTGAAATAAATCAGAACAAAATCTTCCAAGTTGCCATTAAAAGCATTTAGGGGTTATTTGTTTCAAAATAAACATCTTCTACATTAACAGTTCTAAAGTAAAAATATTTTCTGTTTTGGTATTAGAACATCCAATTCTTTGTAAAAATTGTGGAGACATTGTTGAACTAAATGTGTGAGTCACATACAAGCTAGACAAAATAGTTCAAACCTTGTTTCAATCATGATTGCAGTGGTATACCGAAAGTAGAGCATCATGGTGTTGCAATTTGTTGTGGTTGGTAAAGCCAGCAGGGCTATATAGTCTTTAAACGTTGGGAATGCAGCAAATCTAATCAGCAGAACATCACTAGCAACTGATGCCAGATGTTTAGAACTCCAGTCCAGTGCTGTATCAACACCAGTGGTCACCATTTTACAAGATCTCAGCAATGAAGCCAACGCATAGAAACACTTGATGAATAACTGAGGTGGAAAACTGTGCAAAAGAGTTGATGTCATGTAAAAAAGAGATGTTGTTACAACTTGCAAAACGTGAAGCTGATAAGGCTGAAGTTTGGTGCAGTCAGCATGAATGGGAAGTCAGGAATGGAATTCATCAGTTGAACTGGAACAGCACCAGTAACTAATGTCAGACATCTAGCAAAGTAGCACTGTGTCATTATCCATTGTCACTGCTTTCTAAGAACCCTGTCCCAACCTGGTTTGTTTTCAGTCATAGACTGAAACGTTTTTGAAATGACCGAATAAATTCAAGTCATTTCGGTCAGAACGTTTCAAAATATAGGCCAAAAAGCACTTTCATGGCAAGTTTTAATACAACCGTGAGACAAATGACCAAAATGTTTCAGTGCAAAAAAAAAACAGGTCCCAACCATGGCATTTCCACTTGTTAATTATGTATCATTTTGCTTATCCTTTTCTGGAAAAAGTCTGCTTTCAAAATAGGCTGATTCCATTATGTAATGTTTAAACTGTTTTGATAAACGTTTGGTCATCTTTTCCATCTCAAATCACATCAACACTTTTGAAATAGAAGGTTTTCTTAAATGGCGGATAATCCTAGAATACTTTCATGCAACCCCCTCAATCCCACAATTTACCCAAGTTGGGCAAGTCAACTCAGCAATAGATTGAGCTAGAGAGCTGTTCAAACCCAGCCCTCTGAGGCCCGCAGCAGCCACTGTGCAGCAAGTGGCCACTACATTTCTGGCCATAACTCGCCAGCTGATTAAGCTAGAGAGCTGTTCAAACCCTTTACGGATTCGGCAAGTCTTCTAGTTTAGATTAAAAATTGTTTTATTCATTTTTGGTTTGGGGTTCTCTGTGGGTGACATCACAATGGGGGCATGTTTTTACCATTTTAGCCCTTGGTGCCAATACCTGACCCTTGGTGCCAACCCAATGAGCCATTTTTGGGCTTAAAATTTTTTTGGAATCTAGGCTATAATCTGCATCTGTAGACCTTTGATGGGCTTTCGAGCGTATCTGGAGTCTGGACCTATTATTATGGCTCAATAACCTATTATTTGACAAAACTGAAAAGTTTCTTGAAAGGTATGATTTGCCCTCTCAGGCCAAGTTTTAGTCAGTCATAACTCGGCAACAGGTTGAGCTAGAGAGCTGTTCAAACACTCTATAGATGGGGAAAGTCTTGTTGCTTTTATTTTTAAAAAATTGTAAGTTTTAGTTTTAGGGTTTTTGGTCAGTGATGTCATGATTGGGGAGGTTTTGTGTTTTTTATGACATCATCACCAATGCAATGAACCGATTTTGTGGCTCAAAGTTTTATTCAATTCTAGGCTATAATACAAGTCTTTAGAGCCTTTGACTTTTTAATGTTTCTGGTGCCAAAGTTATGGCCAAAAATACCCAAATTGTTTAAAAATACTTGGGTGATTTCCCTAATTAATATTTGGTTATTTTGCCATAACTTTTGACCCAGAAACGCTTTGAAATCAACCAAACCCTCTAAAGACTAGTGTTATAGCCTTGAATCCAGTAGAATCCAATAAAACTTTGAGCTACAAAATCGGCTCAATTGGTCCACTCCCTGCCGAATGTCCAAAAATAAATATTTTTCTTTTAATTCTAAACAACAAGACTTTCTGAGTCTTTAGAGCAGCTATGTCCAACCCAAATGCTTACTGAGCCAAAAAGTATGTCACTATCTTGACCAGGGCTGCACACTGTGTGACATATTGTTGAGAGCTGCACATTGAACAGCTTCCTTTGATTTTAGCAAACTACATTTAATTCAAACTAATGTACTGAAAGTGTTCGAATCCTAACTGCAATTGTAACAGATGTGATAAAGTGCCACTGAGTACCACCTGCATCAAAAGTGTCAAATTCAAGATTATTAAAACAAGGACAGTTTGTCAGTAGTATGCAGGACAATTTTACTACAGCGAAAAAGTAAACTGGGCTGCACAAAACCCTTGACTGGGCCGCATATGGCCCGCGGGCCGGGTTGAACATAAGCTGCTTTAGAGAGTTTGAACAGCTCTCTAGGTCATTCTACTGATGAGTTATGGCCATGGGCATAATATACCCAGGGTCAGCATTTGTGGGAATATAATTCTTACCAATTTTTGGTCTTTGGGCCATAATTTTGGCTCCAGATATGCTAGCAAGCCAATCAAGGGCTCTAAAGACTCAGATGATAACCTAGATTCCAAAAACAATTTGAGCCAAAAAATGGCCTGTTGGATTGACACCCAGGGCCAGGTAACCTCAGTCATAAAATGGCAAAGACATGCCCCCATTATGACATCACCCACAGAGAATCCCAAACCCAAAATGAAAATATTTTTTTCAAAGTCAACTAGAAGACTTTCTGAATCCGTAAAGGGCTTGAACAGCTCACTTGCTCAATCGACTAGTGAGTTATGGAGTTGCAAAAAGTTGCAAACTCTGGTCAAAAAAGTGGTCGTTATGGGCCTTACTGGGCGAACCTTAAGTCCCACATGTGCCAAAATCTTGGTGCAAAATGACGCCAACATATTCAGCCATAACTTGCTAGCCAATTGAACTAGTGAGCTGTTCAAACTCTCTATAGATGCAGAAAGATATGCATTTTCGATTAAAAAAATTAGACAGTTTTGGATCGAGTTTTTTTTGTGTGTGAAGTCATAATTTGGGTAGGTTCAGATGTTGTTGGCCCACTTCATCTGGTCATGGGCCCTAATTACAAGAAGGAGCTTTTTGTTTCTTTTTCTTAAATCAAACGAAGTGGAAAATCTACATCTTTAGAGCCCTTCATTGGCTTTCTAGTGCTTGTGTTTCAAAAGTTATGGCCTAAAAACAATAAAATTAATTAATCCCAGAGGGAATCTCTTGGGGAATCAATTATTCAATTTGTAGTGTTTTGGCCATAACTTTTGAACAATAAACACTAGAAGGCTGATCAAGGGCTCTGAAGACGTGGATTTTTGCCTATTTTTTTCAAAGAAAGAAACAAAAATGTAATTCTTGTGATTGGGACTCAGGGTCAGATAAAGTGGGCCAAAAAGGCTTAAACCTACCCCATTTATGACATTACCCACAAAAATTCAAATCAAAACTATTCACTTCTTTAAATTAAAACTATAAGACTTTCCACATGTTTAGTTTTGTGTTTCAATATTTAAAATGTCTTGATGCTGATATTTACTTAGGTTATTTCCTCGAGTTGTTGGTAGGTAGACATAGTTTTAGTTTGTAGTGTGGTGAAGTGTAAGTTTTGATGAAGTCCATTGCCTCATGAATGCTGAAGTAGCTGTGAATCATTGGCAACGCTGTGCACCTAAGACTTATTCTTGCTGATATCCATCATTGCATAACAAAACGTTTAAAGACTGCACTGTTTTTGAATCATATGACTTAACCAGCAGTCAAACCCAGTGGCTCAGATTAAGTGCTATAAATACGTAAAGGTAATATCGATTTTACATGTGCATAGCATTGCTATGCATCATTGCTATGCACTGAAGATGATAACAGTTGTTATCGAAACGTTTGGAAGATTTTACATGTGTTACAGAGTATTCTTTTTCGGCTATTTTTGCTGAATAGTAGAAGTCATGTGGTTGTGTATTGATTCTTACTGTTCATACTATTTTACAGGTATCTGGAAAGGGAATATGCATTTTCTGCAAAGAAGACACTGGAAAATCTTCACAAAGCTGTAATAGATGGCCTGGTTATAGAAACAGTGACAATAGGATGCAAAGGGTCAAAGACTGGTGTTGAGCAGGAAGGTTATTGGATTCCTGATTTGGAGCAGGCAAGAATGTGTGATTATCTATATCTCTTTTAAATGCAGTTAGCCAAACTTGAATGATGAAACAGCGTGTTAAATAATATCATGCAAGTTACTTTTAATATGTTTTTATTTATGTATTTGGTGAAAAGCTAATAGATTCTATCTTCACTTTTTATGAAATTTTAAGAGTGCAGTTATTTTCAAGACTTTGGGTTTCTCACTACCCATTTCTGCATGTCTAATTTTGAGATAATACTTCCTTTTTTTGTGCACTGGCGGTCACTGCTTGAATACTGTGGCAGATTGCAAGAGTTAGCGAAAAAAGCAACCAGTACTGTAGCTCTGACTATATTTTATTATTTAGAAAGTGCTGACCAGTCACTGGCTTAATTTCACTTGTGCTAAATGCGAGTTTTTGAACAATGTTATCTGTAAACTCACAGATGTCTGAGTACATTGACTTGGATCAACACGATTGGTATTGTTTCAATTGTCATCAACCTGGCAAAGTGTTGTGCTGTTCATTGTGCTTTAGAGTCTATCATCGAAGTTGTTTAGAGGAAGAATGTAAGAATTTGAAGAGCTTCATGTGCACATGGTGTGAGGTAGGTTTATTAGGTGGGTAGGTGAGGTAGGTATGGTGTGAGCTCTGATATTTTTGTGAGTAATCTCTCGGTTCTGACTGCACCAACAGTAGGTTTTTAAAAAAATTCACATAATCCAATCAAATTAGTTGTTTATTGTTGGTGCAGAAATTCATTTCAATGTAGTTGTCTCAGAGCTAGTAGTTGTTATGGTGAAAAAATATTCAACCTGTTGTATGTTAGTGAGTATAATTGTCACAGAAAAGTTTTGTATCACAATCATGCTACCTTTGGTTTGTGTTAACAAAGTAGTTCTTAGTTCGGGTTGAACTCATGCAGACATTGTGCTGGTTAGTCACTTAAATTAAAATTAGTTTCAGTCACTCATAAATTTAGTACTTGGTTGAGATCATGTGGTCTATTTTTGACACAAAGACAAAAATCAGCTGTTTGGTTTTCAGTGAAATCAAAGTAAAAGTATAATTTTATGTGTGGAGATTTGGAAACTGGTTTATACTCAACAAGCCGATGTCTTTTGAATAAATAGACAGTTGGTGAAAAGCATTCTTACTAGTATTTGTTGGTGTTGCTGGTCATTGTTAAGGAACAAAGGTAGAATACATACCATTTTGAAATGAAGTTTTATTCTAATAAAATATCTTATATGTAACCTCATTATGTGTTAGATTTTTAGCCTTTCATAGATTTTTCTATGGCCTGATGAAAACCACAGTATTGGTCTTGCTGTTCACCAGCTTCAGAATGGCATAAGTCAGATGTTAGTGAGGAGGGTCATGATTTTTATCTTTTCAGTCCTAGTTGTGCTAAGATGTTTAAGTTGAGTTGTCAGACAATGCAACATCACAGCCTACATTTTAAGATGATGTTTTTGGTTTGAGTTTCTGAAACTGACCTCGAAAATGGTTTGGGTAAATAGTATTTGACAAAAACTTGGGCACTGGTGATAATCACGGTGTACTGTTTTTAAGACGTACTTACCTGCAAGTTATGTGTGTGAAGATATTATACCTCTGGTGAGGTCTAGCGCTGTGATTGCTCTATCTTGACCTGACAGTGTTATTTTGAACAGGCAAAGTAAGTAAATAAACACTTCAATTACATCAGTCAGTAAGGTTTAATGTTTTTTGCACAAGCTGCATGCTCATCACTAAACTGAAACGGCAACATTGAAATTTGAAAATGAACTGTGACAAGTATCCAGTTAGCTGTGTTATAAAAAATTTTGTGCATTTGTAATGTGGAGATGCCTGTAATTTAGTAATTAATGCGTTGTGCAAACATCACATAAAATTTCGATTGTGCACTTTGAAATTACAATTTTGTGATTTTTGCTTATAAAATCATAATAACATTTCAGTGCATAGTTTATTTTGAAAAGTAGTTGTGATACTCATGATAAATGGCATGCTGTTGAAACAAGTATCTACACCTCGTAGTAATGAAAAATCTGTCAGATCTGTTGTGCAACATGTACTGTATAACAAATGATTGTGAACTTTGCTGAATAGTTTTTTATTTCAAGAAGCTCTCGAGGCTGAACTGTTTTTTTTCTTGTTTTTTTTAATTGAATTGTTAACCTTAAGCTACGAATGTCGTTGCAGAATGGCAAAGCGTCAGATGAACAAGAAAAGTTGGCTTTAGGAAAGTGTCTGCATTTTGTGGTCAGTCAACAAAAAGATTACGTAAGAAAAAGCTTAATTTTTTCTACGCGTGCCTTGCTTGCTGTAAACGAAGCTTGTTTTTTTAAATATTTCATACGTTCACGGTTCTTGTGTCGCTTCCAACCACAGGCGCCGTGTATGGCAGGTTATGCGGCACTGCCGGTAATTTTTCACGTTCTTTTCACTATTTAAAACTGTTTGCGAAAAACCGAACTTAGTTAATTTATTTCCGAGTGTAACGTGTTTGCTGCGCATGTATTTCGCATTGCCTGTGAGACAGGGCGTACCTTCAGTGCACTTCATCACACTAAAAAGTGTCTCCGATCGACCATGACTCTAGCCCTGACGTATGTTGAATTCTTGTTGTTTAGTAAATATTCGTTCCACTGAGACAAACAAACTACCTGGGAACAAAATAAACGCTGTTCTTGTGTGGCTTGTTTTCTGTGGTGCGTGATTTGATGTTTGTTTATAGTTGTTCCCAAATAAACTGATACTGAAGTGAATTTTATGTTGAAAGATTGATGGATGTTTGGACTAATAGTCTGCAGTTCGCGTTAAAAGGCATTGAGGTAATTGCGTGCTTTCCACTTTTCATGATTCCAGTATAATCAGTTGTGAACGTGTTCTAAAGTATTGAAAAATTATGATTGGTCAACTAACTGTGAGTCGCCTGTGAAAGAGGGCCGCTTTAGGATATTTCCACCGATATTATTTTACCAATTTAAGCAGATGACGTTATGGATTTCGCACTGCCGTAGAAACTTCAATCTCGGCGCCTATGCTTCCAACCGGGCTTGGTTCAGAAATAGCTGCGAATTTTCAGAAATACTGACAGTTGTTGATGACGAAAAAGTTCTGCAAAATTTTGTTTGCGCAGGCAGGCGACGAAGCGGCAACATTTTCAATAACAGGCGTCGCACGTCGCTTTCTGTCCTATGTTAATTTCAAACGTAGAGTTGGATGAACTATGACCTGTTCTTGCAGCCCAACATCAGCCGGAGCTCGGCCCATGAGCTGCGCGACCAGGTCTCGGGCTGAAATATATTCCTCGGTGAAGCATCTCTGTTATTGTACCAAACGATGCATTTTTGTGATTAGCGAATTGATTGGGAACAATGTATAAAAAAAATTGCGAATATTATAAAAAATTTTGCTGGTATTAATTTTTAATAAAACTGGCTCTTATGAATGTGTTCCGACTGCATTGGGTTGCTGGCACGTATTCACGGAAATGCTAATTTTGCCTTCTGCATCCGACGCGTAAACCACGTTGAACGACAGTTCCCGAATATAACAAACGGTTGCTTGTCTCTGCTCTTGCCAGAAAAACGTTTCTGAACTACCAAGTTGCAACGTGATGGACAAAACAAAACATTTAATATTTAGTGCAAGACGTTACTAAATAAATGCGTTACAAAATAAATCTATCATCGTTCGAAGCTTTGCAAATTTTGGAGAAGGAACTAGGTGGTTTGTCCTGTACTTGGACCCCAAAGTCTAGTATAGAGTCCCCAAACTACGGCCTGCGGGCCAAATCCGGTCCGCGAAGTTATTTCATCCGGCCCGCAGAAATTGTCGATGATGAAAAAGTAATATATTTACGAAAATTTTGCTGGTTTGGTGGATATCCCGAAACAATGACGATGTCAGTTTATTACTACGCTTCAGGCTGGCCTAACCTTAGCTGATATGTTGCCGCAATGTGAGGTCTTTGTTAATATTAGGTACATCCCACTTGATGCCAGGTTTTTCCCACTGTGCTAAAATCGAAGAAACAAATTCGCCATTTAGTAAAATAAATGTAGGCTAGTTATGTTATCAAACAACCTTCGCGTTTTGACGTTCTTTTATTTTGAACCAGGAGTTTGCCCGTCCCTCGAATTGTTGCGTAAAATCTTACGTGGCCCTCGGACAAAAATGTTTGGATGGAGACCCTGGTCTAGTACATAAAAACGTTTTGAAAAAATCTCATTTCATTTTTTTCTGACAGATAAGTTGTTTTGCGCATAGAGGTGAATGTGATTCTTGGTGCAACAGTACTTCTCACTGAGTTTTTGTCTTTCCAGTGGAAAGAACTGGCAGATAAGCCAGACCCCGATGAACACCCTCGGTATGATTTCTTCGTCCGCTGCCACTACGATCTCAGCATGCTGCAAATGGTGACCAAGATAGATTTGTTTCTATTGTTTTTTTTTTTTTAATCTAATTCTTAAATTTAATTCTAATACTGGCACAGGAAGAAATCATGAATTGGCAAGTAATTTTTTTGACCTGGAAAAATACTTGGTTTCGGATTGGTTTCATGACGGTTATTGTTTTACTTACCCTCGTCATCAGATTTGAAGACAGTGTAACTTCAGCACGTTTAAGCGTAGGCAAATGACAGTGTCATTAGCGCTACCTGTTTTTTCTGCCAAAAAATCGCTGGCATACCGTCTCGGGTATTTACTGATCTCCTGTTTGTGGTTGCTATGGTCAAGCACTGGTTATGTTCAGTGGTAAATCCGTATCGAGGACCTGTTAAAGAAGGTGTTACTCGTTACGTGCTTGGAACGTGTTTTTGTTGTGCCATCTTCGTCTGAAGATTAGTTTTGATCATCAAAGCTTTGCAAATGTTAATAGTGACAAAAAGCTGTGTTGCTGAGTAATCCGGACGTAAACTTCGTTAAATTGGTTGTTGAATAAAAAGTTAAAAATATTGATTATATGTAAAAACAGTGGAGTTTGTTTTCAATTTGATATAAAGAACATATTTATTGAAACTACTTTTGGGTGGTGATACTAGCAAACCTTCTATTTCTCTGTTTCATTGTTGTAATATAATGATAAATTTTGTAATAACGGGTAGTTTGAAAGCAAGAAGCGCTGGCTACTTTTGTTTATAAATTAAACCATTAGTTTAAAATCATTCTATTAGTTACTTTTTAGGTTAAGGCAAATGGCGTTTTTTATATAAAGGATTGTCACAACTGCATCTTCTCATCCATTGAAGAGTTCTTATCCAAGGCAAAGCTAGTTTATCACAATTTCCACGTGGCTTTTGGCGACGACCATTCCTTAACTGACGCGGCCAAACAGTTTGTTGAGGTACAGCACCCTGTGATCGTTACGTAATCTTCGTCCGCGCGCGCTACCGACCACTTTCTATGCTCTCGCGGCGACAGTGCTTTGCTTGAGATATTAGCAATCCTTTTTGGTTGCTTTATGCTAAAACAGCAGTATTTATCGATATCGAACTTTGCTGCAAGTACTTGACAGTGTTGAACTTCAGCGCCGAGTTTAAAGCAAGTTTACGCAAATTCTCCTAGGTTAAATTTAAAGTTTTTGAAACTGAAATTTTCTAAGGACCAGTGTTGCTTGTGAATCCGCCATCGCAAGCATCAGCACGTGTTATAAATGTACCCATAGTAAATCAGTGCTGTGCAAAGGAACGGGCTTTGGGTGCGAGACGGATGTGTAAAAAATGAACTCAAGAAGGTTCAAATTGAATATTGCTATTTCGTCGAGACAAGCCTCTTGAAACTTCGGTTCACTTGTTGATATTTGACTCGCCATTGAAAAATTGCCCTTTAACTTTTGAAGATAATGCGACATCTTGTGCGCTGAGAGACCAAGACCATTGTTTGCGGCGCTTCACATGATCAGCGTCTCGGTGCCTCGCCAAGCATCAATTTGCGGTTGCACGTTTCATGCAGGTCGTTATTTGTTACCGAATGCTTTCGTTTTGACAGCGAACAGAATGAAAAAATGTCAACTTTTGCCGTATACCAAGTGCAGCAAATGTATCACACGTACGACCGGGGCTGTGGGGCCGGAGCCCATGCAATTTTGGGTGGCCGGAGCCAAAAATTTTTAGACGGTGGAGCCCGAGCCTGAAATTTTGGTTCCTGTTCCACAGACAAAATTTGTGGGGCAAGCGAGTTGTACAAATAATGCAATGGATTTTAGTTTTCAATGGACCAAATCGTTCTGGAGCCGGAGCCAAAAAATTTAGATACCTGGAGCTGGAGCTTGAAATTTGAGTTCCGGCTCTACAGCCCTGCGTATCAGGCCCGTGGCCAGCTTGGGACACCAGAAGAGGCGAAGAGTTTTCTGAGAAGGGACCAATTTTTTTTAACTATGTCCAATAGTTTTAAACGAGGTCCAACACATTTTTCCAGGGAGGGCGAAACTTTTTCTAGGGGGGCGAAGTCCCCCCTTCGCACCCCTGGTTACGGGCCTGCTGCGTATCACATTCTCGCCAACGTCGACTATTTTCTCCTCTGTAGGATTGCGAGCGCGAAGCACAGGAGTTGAAACTATGTCGGAACTGTTTTTACCTTTCCAACACGAAGCCGATGAAAGACTGGTTTTGCAAGCCATGCGTGAGTTACTTAGTTTGAAGCAAAGTTTCTTAAACTGTGGTTGGACAGCCGTCTAACGAAGCCAAAAATAAACTGCCAGGAATCGTAAAACCACAGTTGGCTGCGATTGTTGATTTTTGAATAATAAAAGCGATGCAAAGAGATTTTTCTCACGCCCCTCAGCAGTAGAGCTTGACTGTCATACTTTGAAGAGTATACTCAATTGCATCATGCCCTGGAAGCAGACGTCCACTGTTCAAAAAAGTTTTAGAAACTATGTTGTGTGATATTTATTGAACTATACGTTCGTTGCTTCATCAGCGCTTATTAAATCTTGCACACCACAACTCGATGCAAACTGTAGAACAAAGTTCCTTCGCGTGACTTGTCCTGCATCGTGCAACAATCTTTTCTGGTCCATTGGCTTACCAGAACAATGTGCGTGGTTTCAATATACCAGTTCACAGTTCATGTGCGTTGTACCAACGCTGGTACGAATAAGCTGACCGGTACAAGACCATTTGAAATTTCAAAACTTTGCACATCGATTTGAATTCGCCCGCCGCTGTTCCTAAAATCCTCCTGGAGCAGTTTTTCATGTTTCTAAGAGATGCTCTTCTGCCACAGGATCCCCCTCATCAAGTTGTTTGGGCGAAGCAGAAAGGCTTTGAATATTGGCCAGCCAAAGTCATTCAAGTCAGTGACAAAAAAGTGGACGTCAGGTTTTTTGGAAAGCACCATCCCAGGTATGACGTATTGACAGCATATGCGAACTAAGAAGCGTTTGACTATTGTAAGATGTCAAGTTATCTGATAAAAACGTTACAATTCTCTCATTTGGTTGTTGTTTCCACACAGGACGAAATATAATTGTTCTTGTTTTTTCATACTGGGTGTGCTAGATGGTGACACGCGTTCCAGCAGTTGATCGAACGTCTGGGCTGGTACAGTTGTTGCTGCGCGCTTTTCATCAAATCCAAACCTGCAGTGAAGCTCGGATAATAATCAGCGGCCGACATAAACTTTGCGTTTCAGGGCATGGCTCGCGATCGACTCTGTCCGCGCCATAACCGTCAGTCCCACAGCACTGCGAGTCAAGCAGAAGCCGCACTGGAAACAAGCCAGCGCCGAGATGAAAGAGTACATCCGACAGTGTGAATGCGTAAGTAGATATTTCCCTATGTGATGCGGTTGCTTTGTAGTTGCCAGTTCTCCTTGGTTTGAGACTGCATGAGAAAACAGTGTAATAAAGAAGCTGGCCAGTAGGTTTTGACTGGCCTGAATTCAGTAACGGTACCCATTTTTTACTCAATTATATTTTCCCCGACTCGATACACTGCCTTTTACGTATAACGTGTGTAGTTTTTTAAAAGTTGGGTTGACGTAGTAATGGAAGCGCGAATGGCTGAAGAGTTTATCGTCCAAAAACTCGACGTGTTGAACTTGCACTTCTGGTGTACTCGTTGCAAGCCGGTTGATGTTGTTGCAAATCTACCTCGTTTAATTATTTAGTCATAGCTGAACGTCAAATTACCAATTCCTCCGTATCGCATTGTTTAAATCGACTGATCTCATGCAGGCGTTCGGCAAACACGAAGCGTCGAAAATCATACTTTACGATTCTCCCTACGGGATTGGTAAAAACGAGAAACTTGTTACTGCTATGGTGAGTTTGGGATGCTGTTCGCGTGTTTGCAACGACGGCAAGCTCTCTGTTGAGATAAGGCTAGTTTGTTGTCGGCGAGATGTGGAAAAAATCGTGGAATGCAAGCGTAATAAATAGTTTCGCCCATTTTGTACTTGTGCAGTTAATATAATAAAGGCTTGAAAAACTGTAAGTTCCTATGCAGGTTGTTGATCGAATGTATTGGTTTCGGTCATTGCTAGCACAAACGTGAATTGCCCTTTTAAAACACTTTGTTGTGAGCTGAAATCCATCGGTTTCAAAATCAGAACGGTGGAGTCGGAAACCAAATTTCAGGCTCCAGCTCCAAGAATCTGAAAGTTTTTGGCTCGGGTCCTAAAGTGTTTGGTCGAGAGAAAACTGAAAACTTATTACACCAACACAGGCGATGTGTCGCGAAACGATAAATTTGATGGACGGGAGGTCCAGAACAAAAAAATTTGAGAAACCCTGATCCACACAAAAACGAGTAAAATTATGCATCCATAAGTCATGCCAGAGTTTTTTCGCATATATCCACTCCGAGGTTATTATTAATTGTGTTTAAAAACACGCCAATAAATTAATTTAATTAAACAGTAATAAAAAAGACAAGCGGGTTCGGTTACAGCATATCGCTTAGATCCGGATCCGGCTACAATCATCCCAAATCGCTCCGGTTCCATAGACCTGCTCAAAACGCACTCACTTTTCCTGCAAACTTGTCGCTTCCTTTTAAATTGATCGAAATGACGATATGGCGCTCGATAAGCTCTATATGCACTAAACGAGTAATTCCGCCAACGCAGCGAAAGGTTTGATCAACTATCCAATATCGCTTTGAGTTCACTCAAAGCGTAAGTGCTGCGAGCAGTTTTTCTGCATAATGAGCGATAAACCTTTTTTTCAGGTCAAAGCCAACAAGTCCAGAACAACCTCATCTTGCACAGAGGCCAGTGACGTTGGAGAACAGGTGCGTTTCAGTCACGAGTGCTACTTACTGCTTTTGGTCCATGGAATTGATTGCCGATAAACCTGCCAGCGTTTAGAGGTAGAGCCGCTTGACTAAATGTGGAAGCCCCCCCCCGATGCTAGAGCTTCCGGAGATAGCGAAATAAGAAATCTCTACTTGGACAGTTAATACCGATAAAACTATGTGGAACTTTTCAAATGATGCAAATTGTACCGAAAACATTCGCAAGCGTACCTGCTGCACGAGACCCGACTCATTTCGTGAGAATCAAACGCCGTTTAGGTGCAATCGCGAGATAACACAAAAACCTGAGTTCGGTTGTGCGGACGATCGTAAAGCTTTGTCAGGGGTGGGCTTGTTTCATCAGGCAGGATGGCACTTGACACAAACAAGGCTGCATCGCAGCATACGTGTTAAATGGTGCAGTTGCGCCTGTTCTTTCAAAGATGCACGTCTTATCGCAGAAAGGTGATCGCGACACCGAACTTTCCGAAGCTGAGAAGCCGAGAATCACCGAAGAAGGTCAGTAATTAGATCGAAGCCGTAGGTTGTTGATCAGCGCCTGTTCAAGGCAATCCCTATTTCTTCGTATTTGCAGCACCTGTGGTTTATTGTAATTTTTTCCCAAACTTGTGTTTCCCGCTTATCAAATTCTTATAACAGTATTCTGTTATTTGCGCAAGATTCGTCTTGAACGCCTTCGTACTTTGTTTCCTTTGAAAACAGACAGCGCGTCTCGTTGAACTACCATGAGAGAATTCTCTTCTGGGTGGGACTATTGCGTTACGCTCTGTTTAAACGCTATTTTTGTATATGTAGATTATGAGACAGGAGTTTCGGAAATGTGGTTGTTATTGGAATGAAGCATCTTTTCTTCGCGTAAATTGGTGAAACTTTGGCTCTTAACCGCTGTTTGGCTGTTGCGGGATACTGGGCTGCTGATGATTTGTTTTGGCATTCCCACCCAAAAGGCCTATTTTCGCCATATTCATGCGCCTTGGCTCAAAGCGTGAAGTAATTGTCAGCAGAGCACATACGGAGTAATTGTGACACAGTAAAGCAGAGCCACGGCGATGGAAACCATATTTTCAATTGTGCATTCCAGACCTTATCCGGAAGTTTCATGAATTACGAATGCGAACACTAACAGGCAAACAGCCGAGCATTTGAGCCGCTATTACATGACACAGCGCTAATCACCGAACAAAACAAGTGGCGTAACTCTTCAATCCACATCCGGTTTATTACTTGAATAAGAAAATACTCAAATACCGGAATTTTTACTCACTTTACTTTCCGCACCTGTATTTTCCTTGGGAGAGTCACAGACATTGGCATAGTAGGCAGGGTTGCAGGGAGAGCTGTATCCCCCGAATATGTTGTTTTGGGGCAAAATTTATTTCAAACATAGAGAAAAATGTCATGGCAGCTACATTTTTTTTTATTTTTTTCCAATTTAACTCTTCCTGGTATCAATGGGGTGAACCTTGCATGAGATGTGTTTTTATTGCATGGATAAGTTACAATGCACAAATTTTTGGACAAGTACTTTTTGGGCATGAAAATACTTGTTCGGGCAAATCGCTGTATCCTCCCCGCAGGTCTTTGGCCCCATGCCTATGGTCGCTCGGACAGCGACCCAGGGACGTCTCGATATGTCTCACAGTGCTCTGCTTCAAAAAACAAGAATGGAAGCAAAAAAAACGATTTAAAAACTGACAGCTTTGCGGTGTTTCAAATCTCCCGTTTTGTGACCACAGAGCGATAAATCTCACGCAATACTGTGTTTTGTCGCATTTCTCAACAAATCCGTGTATCAATATCTCTGTTCCACCTCTGGTCACTCGGGATCACCCACCACCCCAAAGTACTTGAACTTCTGCTCCAGTGTAATTGCAGCGTACACTGCCGTGGGTTTCCGGAGAGACACAATACCTGGCCCTTATCTGTGGTAGTTTTCATTCCAGTTTGATTGCACACAGCTACTAACCGACCAAGTGCACGTCGAAGGCCCTGTTCAGACGATGCAAGCAGCTCCAAGTCATCCGCGGAAAGCAAACGGTTGATCTTATAGTTTCCAACACTGGCATCGTCGTTACCCACGGCCAAAGTACGCAAATATTATGCACATTTACACTTCCAAAACAAAAAATTCGAAAAAATTATGAAACGGCATCGCAGTGCATGTGAAGTTGCTGTGGGCACATTTGAGTAGGAGGGGCTTTGCGTTTTGTGCACTGCATGTGTAGACACGCAGCAATCACTGCTCTTAAAAAGAAGAGGCTATGTGTTTGCGCTATCGCTTTCGTTTGATGTGGCAGCGCGGACTATGTTTTATTCCTTTCTGCTTCATAACCCACCGGCAATCTCTCTTTTCGCCAATTTTCAGTGATGGGCGGGTCGCTGTAGTCAAATCATATCAGACGTGTCGCGTAATAAGATAAGTGTTTACACACTCAGACTCAAACCTACTTTCATTTTCGTTTAATCGCGTAATAAGGATGGGTTGGGATTGTCTAATGCAGCAGTGGTTTTCAACCAGGTGGGTGGTTTGCTTTTTTTAGGGATCGCGAGAGCTTCTGAAAAAGATATTCATGATTTCTTCTTTATATTTCGTTTATGGAACCACTTTTTGTTGTAGCCAAAATATTAGGATCACTTGGTAAAAGTGATAATCTGCTTTTTCATTCAGAATTGTTTTAAGTGTGATTATGACCATTACAGTACTGTTGCGTTTGGCAACGCACAAATAACTTTGTGACGTGAAAATGTGCTGTTTGGAAATTAGATATCTGAGTGCGATAGATTACTTGGGAATTTTTCAATGAGTTGTGCTGTGGAGTGATTTGCTTAAGGCATGGGTCTCTCGCTCATGCTGTCATGTGCATTAATTTAATAAATGAGTCTTTGTTCAACGTCGTGATGTCTCAAGTTATTTTTCAGTCATTGTGATTTTCTATTGTGCAAACACAACTGCATTACGTATGCCTGACTGGGAATTGTCGGAAGGGGTCGTTAAATTAAATTGGGTCGCAAAATGGCTCGCTCCATAAAAAATGTTGAAAACTACTTGGTTTAATGTAACACGAACTACAGTTACGTCAAAAGATTTTTAGTGCAAATATGTTACCATGTAATAGGCGCAAAATGCTCAAGTGTCTGCCTTTCGTGTCGGTATTCTCAATTCATGATATATTGTCTCTCTCACTGATATGGCTTAAACGCATGAGAATAGTTTCAACTGTTATGGCTCTAATTTCCTGAAGTAGAGCCATTGTGTTCTCTGAAGCTTCTGCATCGTGTCATAGGTTTTTCCTACGGCGAACGAAAGAGAAAGTTTGAAGATACGAACGTGAGTTAAACCACAATGTCGACTTTCTTTTGCACGTATTTTTACTGCTACAGCGCAAACCCTGTGCTTCGGAACAGAATTGCATTGTTGATGCTTCAAGCAAGTGCACTTTTTCATGAGCATCGTTGTTATCGTAACTTGACCCTGCGTTGACTTTATGAAATCCGAATTATGTCTGATTTTTGCAAACTTTAATTGCGGACACCCCCTGCTTCCTTCAGTAGGGCAGATTTGCTCGTTAAAACGAGATAAGTAGTTCATTTTCACGACTTACCAGCTGGTCGCATGTGGCAAAGGAGTTTTTTCGATCTACGATAGAAAATCCGCATCTGTTTCGTTGTAATTTTCGTAAAAACGCGGAAAATCAGCTTCCACTTGATGTCGCTCCGCCACTGTAACGCTGAGCAATGTGTGTACAGGAGAAACTTCACACCAAACGATCCAAAACGGAATCGGGACCTGGTGTGGAAGTCAGTGTCCAGGTCTGTGCGAGTACTTGTTGCGTGCATGGTGTGCAGTTGAATTTCTGAAACGGTGTTGGTGACTGGTTAAGAAAAAAGCGTCTGTAGCAACGTGAAAGTGCGCGGAGGATTTCGCACAAACGACGCTGACCAATGTGAATGCAGTACGGAGGGGTTATTTCGGCTGAAATATTCGCTGAAATTTTAAAAGATTGAATGAGCGCCGTTAGTGAATGTCGAATATGCGGATATTGAGCTGCGTAAAACAAAGAAAAAAATTTAAGAAGCTTGGTTCATTTGCAACAGTTCTGCTTTATTCAGAAAAGTGTAAGAAAATTTCATACTTGCCGAATTTAGTGGAGAGTGGCGTTCCTCCGTGCGAATTCGGCTTGTGCGAAACAATAGCAGAAAATCGATGCCGGGTTGTTCGTGAATTTTCTCAAAATCTTGAGTGCGTTGTCCTACTTCGCGCTGCAGACCCTGCAAACACACATACTGTATGTTCGCTCCCGGCGAACCACACAACCTGCTGCTCGCATTCCCTGTATCCGACGTCACCAGTCCGGCCCATCTTAAGAATTTCGAACATAATGTAGTCTCACCCGACAAACGATATTATTCGTCCATCTTCCGTACCTGTACAATAGTTCCGAACGGTGCCTGAAGAGTTTTCAGTCACAGTTAAACACAGCATCTTAAGATATGGGCCGTGAGTTGTGGTCTGGCCTCGAATCGTACCCATGTGTGAACCCAGGTAGACGCGTGTCGGCGCGCTTGCAGTGGAGCATTATTTCATGGCCGCCCCGCGATCTGAAGTATGTTTGTGCGCTCTAGTTTTTTATCGGTCGTTTTTCGCTCATAGACCCAAATTTTTTTTTAAAGACCGAAAAAGATTAAGTCAATTCGGTCAGAAATATAAACTAATGAATGGTGTTACGGCGAGCTGCAATGCTACTGTGGCACAAATGACCGAAATGTTTCAGTGGCCGAAATGTCTCAGCGAAAAAATGACCGACATGTCTAGCGAAAAAAAACAGCGTGCATCGTTTTAGCGACGCCAGGAAAAAATCTCAGCTTGTCCCGGCGGACCAGCATCGTCGTAGCATGTTATGTGACGTGTTCGCAGACTTGCGGGCTCTGCCATGCTGACAAGCAGGAGCAGGTGACGCCCAACGACCTTAATGGCCCCGAGTGCAGTTGCAAGTTGAGGTACGGCACCATTCTTAAGAAGTTTAAGGATTACGTCGTCGAGTCCAACAAGTTAGACAAGGGCAAACTGCTGAGAGCTGCCGCTTGCAAGGTGAGCTGGATGCTTCTGTTGAGCCCTCACATTCCGCTTGTTGACTTAACCGGCTGATTCTGATTAATTTTTTTGCGAGATTCAGCGAAATTTGCATGATGGGGTCTTGGTTGTGAAATTGATACGGTTTGTTGAATTAAAAGCACATTTGATTTTGTAGTGATTATTTTGTTAAGTTTGATCCGCTCGACTGCAAAATAAGCTTTTTAAGGTTTGATGTAGAATTGTCCGTGCTTTAATGGAAAATGTTAATTTGCACCGTGATCTGTAGCCCGTTTCGACAATGGTTCCATGACCATTGAGACCACGTTCATTTTAGACCCCATTCACATGAGACTTCTTCGTTTGAGACCACACTCATTTGAGATCACATTCATTTTACGCCACATTAAAGTGAAGCTGTTTTGATTTACTGTGAATCAAATTTTTACGATCTACCTTCACTTCTTTGCGGGAGACTTGAAGTTTTGCAAGGTGAATATTCATTTGAAGTTTTGCAAGGTTAACCCTCCCATGTCCAGGGGTGACTCACGCTGGGTTGTAACTGCACCCGCACTTTAAAACACCGCAGTGGCCAGAAAACTCTTCATAACTCGGGTTTGGAAGGGAGCGTTGCACCTCTGAAATGTCATTTAGACCAAGTCAAAGAATTACGCTTTGCGTTCTCGGCCGTGACGTCATCGCGACCTTGTCATCGGGTCTGATGTGAATGATCACGTTTGAGATGGTTGCCAAACACTTCATACCTTGACTTTTTACCGTAAACCTCATTTTTGTTGCAACCTTTGTTGTCGTCCGGTGATCGACATAGGAACAAGTGATTTATTGCAGGGCAGAGAAATTTCGGAGACCGCTAAAAATTCATATGACGCAGAAAAAAGGCAGCAACCATTGTTCTGTAGTTGATGCCTAACATCCTTTATATAGTTCAGTCTCGTTATACTCGTTTTTTTACTCATTTCGGAGTGTTACGAGTGGTCTCCGGCACCCATCTCCGTTTGCTTGCGCCGTGGGCCATGCGGCTGATTTCGCAGTGAATGCTGCACTGGTGGCGAATCACTGGCGGTACCGCGCGTGAACCGTTTCCCTTGCACCCCACGAAAAGCCGAGCACGAAGCTGGACAGGCAGAAAGTACCGTTTTTCTAATCTTCTGTATGGCCCGACCAGGAATCGAACCCAACCTACCAGCTTTCATGGCGCGTGCTCAACCAACTGCGACATTTAAGCAGCCTTTTCCGTTTCCTGTAATTTGCAGAGTCAGTCATGCACGCACAAAATGAGAGTTGGTTTGTTATTTTTCTTTATACCAAGTGGTTCGCCGTCTTCTTTGTCATCGCACGCCTGGGCCCGGTTCATGTTGTGTGTAACCATCCTTTTTTCACTCTTTTCAAAATTATGTTATCTGGCTAATAGGTCGCTTGTAAGCTAAAGTGGCAGAACGAAGACTGGTCGTGCTTGGCTTTTTAATTCACATGAGATCAACAACCGAGCGTCGAAACACTTTATGTCATTGCAACACAGTCATGCCACGTATGCTTAGATGTGATCCGTATGTTTGTCATTTTTGGAAGTAATGGTAATAGTAGTTGCCTCAACTGGTCAGATTCTTCATCTCAGTGTCACACATAACGCCCATTTCAATTTGAGCATTATAACTGAAATCAGTTCGTCTTGCAACCACTGCGATACGGTAAAAGAGTTATTTTTTAATAATTTCTACAATGTATCATCACTATTCATCAATACAAGACAGACAGCACGGATCGCAAGTCAAGCGTCGTTCCTGAAACTAATGCTTGGAACGTTGAGCATCGCTGATGCCGCAAACACTTCGCTGATGATGCAATGAATACGTTGGGTTGGTGCTGCGCGTCAAAAGCTTACGAGGCGGTCACCGCCGTTATTGATTGTTTGTCGCTGCTGTTTTTCGGCCACAGACCGAACTTTTTTTTAAATGAACGAAAAAAATTAAGTCATTTCAGTCATAATGTCTGAAAAGGTAGGCTGGCGAATATTGATTCGGCGAGTTTTAATACTATTCCGGGACTAGTGACCGAAATGTCTCAGAAAAAAATCAAGTTTGTTGAACAAAGCATGATGATGCTTGTGCGTTGATGGCATGGTTGCGTTGGCACTTCGTGGCTTAGGGCACTTAGGAATGGAGACATGTGCAAGAGTCAACGTTGCAGAGCGTGGGATACTTCGTGCCCCAGAATATTCTTAGAGAAAAACATCTGACAACAATTTAAAGACACACGCCGCTTTAGAAAGTACTTGACAAAGTCCTTCTGTGCTGCTTCGGTAGTGCCAGCATGGCATGTTTCTGATTAAAATCAATTTTATGAGTTGAGTATGCGGGTATAGCGTGTGAATGTTGTTGTGCATCGCTTGTACCGCGCTGTGATTTGAAAGGAAATGCTCGTTCCCTTGCACCGCCTTCACAAAACCAGCAGCACAAAAGTAAAAGATGCGAGTCCGACACACGGGCAAGTTCATTCAAGCAAATCAGTTGCACGGTTCCTGTTCACTTGGCCCATAAGAGCCAATCAACCCTTTCCTGACAACTACGCTTTCGAAAACATGAACATGGGTTGAGAAAGAAGTTGGTATCCGCGTTGGTTTGACGTAAACAGCCAGAAAAGAAGGACAAAGAGCCCCAAGATGTTTTCACTCACTTGAAAATTTGCTTTCCTCACATTTCAGTAACAAAGTATAAGGATGTTGCTCTGCTCTTCAATGCGTATTGGATTGCTCATAATATTTGTAATTTTAAGTAGAACATTGTCTTACGAAAAACTGTCACGTTTATCTCAACTAAAGTGTTCAGCCTGATTGGACAGCTTCTATTTAAGAATGCTCTTGACAAGGAAAAGTGATCCGCGTTTTTATTTTCAGTCCGCTTACGATTTGAAAGTTGCTGAAGATCGAGTTCGGTCCGAACTGACGGAGAAGTACGAAATGGAAATTCAGAGACTTAAGGACGAACACGAAAAAGAACTTAAATCGGCCAAGTCCCAAAAATGGGTAAGTTGAGCAAAGGCCATTGCACTGCTGCGCAGCAGTCGTGCTTTGTAGTTGTACCTGACTTGTCGATTCAGCCAATAAAATATTCCACCCGCTATTGCAGTGTCAAGTTTGTGAAAAAGCAGCAACTGCCCTTCCCTGCTGCAACAGCGCCAGCTACTGTTCGTTTGACTGCAAGGATAGAAGTGCGAGCCCGGCGTCATCGTCGCCACAACGGACGCGTCGGTCGGCAGCCAAAGTGAAGTAGACGTTGAAGCACGAACTGTTCCGCACTCGCATTTGCTTTGTTGGCTTCGCGCTGCTTCTGGCCTCTACCTCTAACAAAAGATGAGCTTTATTTTGCGATAGCCAGTGGAATTGAAACTGACTGTGCACATCGGGGGGCAAATTATTTGACTTTAAGTGAGCAACATTGTTTTGTTTGGGACACCGCCTGTCAAAGCACAAAATGACAAGATATGCTAGAATCTGGGGGGCATAGCTCCCTTGTCCCCCTGGCTACGTCTAAAGCACACATTACTTTCTGGACGTGATCGTACATAAAGACACAAATTGTGAAAAACTGCAAAACACTAGAACGACCAACACGTTGGTGAAATGCACTTGTCGTGAAGCATCGTGATATTGTTGAAAGGTTTCGTTTCACCGTTGAAGACGTTTTCTTTTTCGAGTAGCATCGTTATTGCTAGGAAAAGAAACGTGACTGGTTTCTGGCCTATTTTTCTTGCAGCTCCATGCGCCGAGTTCGATGGACGCGCAAAAAGATTGTTGAAAGCGACTTTGCTCGTTGAACTAAAGCAGCGGTTCTTAACCTACGTTCGGTGAAACCATTCGCAGGGGTTTTAGGCATAAGTCCGATGCGTGCTTCATATTGTGCATTGTTTAAACAATGCGTCTATTTCAAAAATCTTATTTTTCCAATTACAAAGACTTCAGTAAATGCGCGGATAAAGCTTGAGGGTACAGTTATTCCAACAAGGTTAAGGGCCACTGATCAGAAGCAGCATGGTGCGGTTTGTTGGCGACTGTTTGATTCCATTTCTTCATCTTCATTTCTAACAAACCGCGGTACTTCACTTTTAATCGTACGAACGATCGAGAGGAGACTTCGCGTTGCTTACCTGCTTTTATCGTTATGTGCGAGTCAACCCGATGATGTCGTCGTCCTGGCAACGGGCAAACAAAGCCGACCGCGTCACAAGCTGCTGCTTACGTAAACACGTCGATGTTTTTTTGGAAAAGCGTTTGGATCGAAAAAAGAGATTTTATCTTGGTGTAACCTTGTATGCAACCTGCCCAAGTAAGCGCATTTTCTGATCCAGCGCCTTAGAAAGTGAACCTGTCGCCAGTGTGATTTTGATTTGATGTTTTTTTTAACACCGGTTGCCAAGCAATAAATGCTGCTGTGTTTGTATCTCTGTGTCGCGCTGATCAGCATATGGAATTTAAGAGTCCTTAAAAGAAAGAAATCTGGTTCTTTTACCGCACTTTATTTGCTGCACATGCAGTGAAAGATACCATAAAAAATTAAACCCATATCTTTCATACTAAGTGTTGGGGAAGTGTATTCGTAGCCATAAATTCCAGATATAATTAGAAAGTTCTTTCTCACAGGATCAATCAAGTTCTGACCAGTGACGCCGGAGTACGGGGGATTACCCCCTGCCCTTTCAAAAAAGGGCAACGGGGGTGGTGGTGCCTTTTCATAACAGTATCATAGGCAATTTCATGGTTTATCAAGATCGACTTGAAACATTTATTGCAGCTATTAGCGAACCCAGAAAATTCAGAATGTTTTTCAAATTATTATTTTTTTGGCCAACATTGCTGACGAACATTAACAAACATGATTGGTAACGATTTTTTTGTTTTTTATAAATTTTCGTTGCCCTCAACTCTTGCTTCCACCCTTGCCCTTCCTTTGCTCCGGCGCCTCTGGTTCTGACTACTTTTTTTCACAGCATGCCACACTTCCGTGAATCCTATGGGTAGAACGTCACGGTTTCTTGACCCCTTGCTCTAAACTACTCGAAACTCAGTCTTTAGATATTTTTTTCAGCTGAAAGAAATGCGCTTGTGTTTTGCTCAGGTAACTAAGGGGCACAATTCCCCGGGCGCCGAAAAGTCCCAACAATGTCACCAGTACTTCAATACAGTGCTGTTGCGATCGGAAAGCCCGAGCGGCATGTGCGCAAAGCTTCACACTGTGGCAGCAAGCAACAATAGAGATCATGCACCGCAATCACTCTTCGCGTACGCTAGTCATATTGTTCAATCGTTCACAAGCTAGTATCGGCAGAGATTCCACATCGCAATCACTCTTTCGGGATCGCTCTATTATTGCTTGTTCGTGCCACGTATATATGGGTGTTATTCTTCGCGCACATTCCGTTCGTGGGGAATCGCGCATTCACCGTAACGCGAGCGGAGAGGTTGCAACATCATCCCCTCCTTTTTACAACGAACCGCACCGATCGCAAAGTTCTTTTTGTGAAGGCTGCACCTGGCACGACGTTCACATCCTGGTCATAACACCATTTTGTTGCGATCGGAAAGCCCGAGCGGCATGTGCGCAAAGCTTCACACTGTGGCAGCAAGCAACAATAGAGATCATGCGCCACAATCACTCTTCGCGTACGCTAGTCATATTGTTCAATCGTTCACAAGCTAGTATCGGCAGAGATTCCACATCGCAATCACTCTTTCGGGATCACTCGCTTGTTCGTGCCACATACTGTATATGTGGATGTTATTCATGGCGCACATCCTGTTCGTGGTGAATCGCACATTCAACGCAACGCAAAAGTGCATTTGCTTCCGAAAAACCTGAGATTCGAACATGGGGGGCCAAACTTGCTTCTTGCCCAGGGCGCCATTTAACGTCGTAACGCCCCTGGTTTTGCTAACTTGTGAAATAACAGCTCATATCTGACGTGTCAGTTGTGCCTGTAACTCAGGGTTGTTTCTAAATTCAGGAAAACACGCAACTTTGGTATTTTCATCTCTTCATCACCCGCACGACATGCAATGCATTGCAATCCAGGCGCTGGAAACAAACATTTTACACCAAATCGGTTCGAAGGAGCGGTAAACTTTCAAATCAGCTTTCTCAAATTGCACAGCATGGTCTTGCCATGCAGGCCGTTGATTTTCACCTTAAGCTGCTTTTTATTTAATCCATGCGATTTTTTTATTTAAGTTACGTGACATAAATATTGGAAACGGAAGTTTGCGCAGAGGTAGAGGATATGAGTTGACGTCTGCATCTGCACGCAAACAGTTTGTCAAAAAAATGCACTCTGAAACTGCATCTGTCATTTTCAGTTAGACGAGATACGTATTCGATTGTTTTATAATATTGATTAGCCAATGAAAACTCACTCTGGAAAAAGTCTGACTTAATTGCAAGATATAAAAACTAACGCAAGTTTTCTCTAAAACTAACCACCACTGCTTTGGAGCAGAATGTAGAAAGTCACGTGACTAAAGGTATGCTTTCAAACTCAATTCCAAGGTAGAAATTGAGACAACAGACAATATAGTAAGCCAATGTTCTTTGGTGACCTAGTTCTTCAACGTTTCAGTGCAAATTTCGCTTAACCCTCAGGAAATACTGTAGCATTTCAACGAGTTCTGCGGCAGTGACTCTGGTTAAGATTATCACGCAGATGTAGCAGTGGCCTCGTGACTCATGAGGGAGGCAGAGGCGTGCACTTGTTCCGGGGAGCAGCTCTTTGGTGGAAGTCAAAAGCAACTAGTGAACACCACGCGTGCTTTGCATGAATGGATGCTTGTTCGCAGATTAAATGTTACAAAAGATAGAAACTGCCATAAATGCTATAGTGTCCTGTTAAAGAAAAAAATCTTGACATCGAGGTCTGGGCCGGGCGCTCAGTAGGCCTTTTCCTGGGGTGCTGCAAACTAACGACGCCAATGAGTTGTCATGTCCTGTGTCAATGCGCTGTTTTTAATTAGCTTAGTTTTGTCCACTGTAGATGCAATCTGTGTTCGATTCAGCACAATGGTTCTTAACCTTTTTTCTACCACGCCCCCTTTAAGGTGTTTTGTTTCAAGCGCCCCTGACAATAAACAAGTTGTATAAATAAATGTATTTATTTTGGTTAATATATTGATCAAAGTGTCCATGTTGCACAGCGCATAAGGCAGGGGTGGGGAACCTGCGGTCCGCGTAAACATTTGATATAGCCCGCAACAGAATTTTCGTTGCACAAGTTGGAGTACAACATCGTGTCAAAACGAAGATCCACGACAAGCAGGTACTTAGATAGTCAAGAGAAGTCATTCTTTGTCATAGGTAGATAAAGGTAAACTTTTAGTATAAAATCAATTGATTTTGCTACCCGCCAGCGATAATGCACAATTAATGCGGCCCGTGATAGTAAATAGGTTCCTCCTCGAAATCTGTTGATGCCGCCTCCCTGGGGAGGAGCGCCCCCCAGTCAGGGACGTAACGAGGTTAGATGGCGCCCGGGGCAAGAAGCAAATTTGGCGCCCCCATGTTCTACCTGAGGTCTTTCGGAAGGAAATGCACTGTATTGAAGAAAGTGCTTGTGACATTTTTGGGACTTTTCGGCGCCCCCCGCAGTAATTCGGCGCCTGGGGGATTGCGTCCCCTTGTCCCCCTCGTTATGCCCCTGCCTCCGGTTAAAAACCACTGATTTAGCATTAAAAATCACAAAAATGTTCAGATCAGCTGACGTAAAGGTGAATTTTGATGAATTTAATTTCAACACACCGTCATGTACAGTGGCATACACAGAAACGTTTCATGGGGGGGTTTCATGCAGCGGCAAAGGGTAGTCATTTGTATTTGGTGTGCGCTGTTTGTGACGTAACAAAATGACGTCATAGTCCTGTTTCCAAACCAACGTTTTGGCAAAGTTTGTTGACATAATATGCACATTTTTCTATACATCCACTCTTCTTATTTCATGTGTCAGTGCACTGAATATAAACTATTAGAGCTCCAAGTTAGGCTA
>JGI24021J15306_10000622_pt1 | contig 28853 bp, 20 predicted proteins | sample Ectturendosymbi1_FD_15306 | JGI IMG/M metagenome (IMG submission 15306) | reverse complement strand
ATATTATTTCTGATTTGAGGAAAAACAGTTGCAGATTATAAAATGTTATCTTTTCACCTTTCAATAAATGTAATCATCATTGTGGTATCATTTAAAAACCTGGATTTGTTCACAATCGCTTTGTTTCAACAATTGTGAAACACCCTCTAAATACCTTGCTTTCAAAGGTCGCAAAGTAACTGTAATGCACAAGCACTTTTCGTTCAAAGAGCCCTTCACTGATTTTTAGTGCTTCATATTTCAATTTGGGAGTCGAAGCTTTCTTTCGGGGATGGTGACGGCGGGACTGAATTTTGGGCCCGTATGACAGCTTCCCCCCCCCCAAAGTGGGGTATGGAGTGCGGCTGATACGGCTCTGTCGGTTTGTATTTAATTTTGTGAGCCTAGATTAATTGGGCAGGACGCCAGATCTACATAAACTAATTACGTAACCGGGGACGTACTTAACATATTCGCCTCGGCAAAATTGTTGACCCTGACTACTGCCATGTAATGCCCTACGCAACAACATATTTGTGCGAATGTGGATTTTTCTATTTACTTCATTTGCAAAACATCTTATCGAAACCACTTGAACCTCCGGACCAAATGCGCGTGGCTCTGCTTCTGAGTAACTGCGTGCCAAGGTATGAGCGGATAATTTCAGAGAAACAGCAACAAAAAAATCACTAGATTTGTTTCTAATGGGCAGTAGTGTTTTCTGTTGTCAGTAAGCCTACGCGTTACGAGTAGTAATTTAAAAAATGAAGATGCTGCAAAATCGGAATATTTTGTGATTTACACGCTTTGTTTAAAACTGAGGGGTGCGAATGCAATTGTATTTTTATGAAAGGTGTGTCAACTTCAAAAAGGGTTGGGAGCCTATCTTCTACAATGAGCCGCTTAACGTTACGTTCTTTTGACTTCACATTCATGTTTGTTGAATAGAGTGTCGTATATCTAAATATAATCAAAGAAAGCAATCAAATGTAGAGTTCTGCTGGAGAGTTAATAACGGACAAAGTGATGAGAGCTTTTACTTCTTATTGCATTGCCTTGGTAACTTCAAGAGGGCAGGTCACTCATTTGGAAGACTGACCTATGCTTCTGCAACAGCTGTTGCCGCCTCAGCTAGTACCTTTTAGTGTCGTCAACCACTTTGTGGAATCCTAGAGTAGATTATAAGTGTCCTCGCTATAATATGCTATTTCATTATGCTTGTGTTAGTTTTCTTTTGTCGTTATTCCTGTGAAAGCTTGGCGTGACGCGACAAAGTTTCACTTATCAGGATATCGCTTGTCGCGATATTGTCGTTAAACTATATAAATTAATGAAGAAACTGCGACGTCATGCTAAAAACTCGGCATCCTTTCATTTGCAATCTCATCTGAATGACTGCGACTGAGTCAGCTGCGATTGTAACTTAGATGTTAACGCCTTTGGCCATCGCCCAGCGTCGCATTTATGTGCAGCACTTGCAGTAACTAACACGCCTTTATCTAAGATTGATTCACTTTCAGCAGAATCATTCTGAAATCCAACTGAGCTGTAGTTTCGACCTCAACAACTGCCACGGACTGACCGAAGTGAACCTGCCCTGAGAATGTAAAACGTGTACCTTTTCCGTTGTCAGTAGAATCCGTTGACATTTCCAGCAAAATAAAAATTGGATTATTAGTTTAGTCTTTTAAATAACAGCTCTTGGTGCATTGACTTTGACGGTAGTTTCCTTTCGTTTACCAAAATCATTTTCTCACATGAACGTTTCAACATTCCCAGCAAAACCAATTGATGTTTTTCTTTGAAACGGATTTCCCAAAATAAAAAATCATCACCAGAGGCAGTCATCTCCAAATAAAAAGCGCGTGGCAACAAATAAACCTCGTGGTAGTTTTTCCAACCATTTTCAGCGCCAAAATTAACACCAAAGGTTTTTACAAACGTACAAACTTTTGATTCCAAAGTTATTTAGTTTCGTTTTCCAGAAAGTTTATTCCCTGCAGAATTTGTTAGAATAACGAAATTTTAAAAGCTCATGTTATAATCCCAGCATACAGATTGTACTTTTCGACAAAACGACTTGTAACTGTAATTTTTTGTCTTGAGGTAAAATCAGTGTGCATATACCAGCTCTTATACAAGTTTAATATAAAAAAATTGACCTTACATTACATATTCGCAATGTACAACTTTTAGTATCAGTGTGATTTAAAACACTAATAAAGTTAAAAGTGTTGAAACATAAAAGAGAACATAATTTTCACTACAGTTGTTCTGTGGAATGAAACGCTTGTGACTTTGGTCAAACACTTGGACGCGGCAACCCATTAACAAGGAGTCAGGTCACATCGCCCGCTTTTCAAAAAAAGCAAACATACAATTGGCAAAGTAACGCCACTTATCACTCAAGTGACAATTAGCTTGTGCTTGATGAGGACGTTGCCGCATATTCCCTCCACTCCACGGGGTGCAATGTTTTGCTGATTAAAAAAAGTTTACCCCACTGCAGAAAAAAACACAGAATGAAACGTATAATTTAAGGCCTTGCATAATAATTCAGTTTTCAAAAATTAATTTCCTTAATAAGTTACAAAGACACTAGAAACAATTTCCAAGATAAAAGTAGAAAACAGCACGATGTCAAACAGTGACACCTGTGTCATCAAAGACTGATAAGATGCCAATGATTAGCACAATAACAGCTGTTACCACTGGATGGGGTGCTAGAGCGAATTAAATCTAATCTTCTCAGTCGGCAGTTGATTATCAACTGCTCCTTTGTAAAGAAAACTGAATTTCTCTGAATACAATCTTTTTATTTAGGAAATATTTGCTGATGCTGGGTCAAACACAAACATTTATCAAACTTTGCTGAAAAAGTGAACGATGCAAATTTTCGTGACTAATATTTTAACATCTAACATTTCTTATTGCAAAAACTTACAAATAGAAGAAATCAGGGTCTTTCGAAGAAGAAAAGGTGGGGGAGGAGGCCAGGAGAGGCAAGATGAGCTTTGAGGAAAACAGTTGTAGCGAAAGAGTAGCCATATTTAAGTCGTCATAAGCATTGTCACTTTCATACCCTTTTGATGCTATTACGCAATACAAGTGAGCTCAAAAACTATTGTCCAGTTAAGGTTTCGCTGCAGAAAGGCATAGATGTCATGATAATGGTCGTGTGATGTCGTGATAATGGTCGTGTGATGTCGTGATAATGGTCGTTTGAACATGTTCTGTTGAAATTTTAATGTGAAAAATAATGGTCACAGTAGTCCTGAAATTCAAAATGCGAAAGACGTTGCAATAAATTCAATGTAAATAGATTTTGTGGAGTTTGGAATTCCATATGCTGTTGTTGATAAGAAAGCACGGGAAACGCGGAATTCCACACCGATCAACTTTTTGTGAAAAACAAGGAGGATTCACGCATGCCACCTTCTGCGTCTCAAATAATAGTTCTCTAATAAACTTTATCTGATTGCACATACATATTGTTTCAAACCTTGACTTTATCCGACACCCCCTGTGCAATGGTCATTCCATCAAGCCTTGAACTGTTGCTGATAAAAATTCACGTGCTCTTTGAATAGCATTTGAAAAGGAATTGCCTTTAAAACAGGGGTCTCAAACACGCGGCACGCGGGCCCCATGTGGCCCCAGAGGGCATTTTGTGCGGCTCGCGATGCGTTTTGGGAATTTTCATATAATCAACATTTAAGTTATTTGGTTTATTCACCAAGTGCTCGGCCAGCGAGTGAACAAGTTGCTTTTAAATGAACGTAGGGACGGCTAGAAATGATTTGCCTGCAATTCATGACAACTTTCGCAGGAAATAAAATGCAAAAGCTGTTTCTAGTAAGGTTCGGGTACCGCCATTGTGGCGTCAGCGTCATAATGCGGCCCTCGGGTTGCTTAATCGGCCCTAATTTAGTCCTCGGCGCAATTTGAGTTTGAGACTGCTGATCTAAAACCTTTTTCGCCGAATTAAGATTCTGAAAGTCAATGACATCATCGTGGTACGACACCTAACGACAATACAATCGCGAAAAGGAGAATAATCGTGACTGCTTCACTGGTTCTTCAGTCAGTTGAATGGAAACCTCGCCAATTGCTGTGGTCCAAAGAACACAAAGTTATGATGCCTCAAAGTAGTGGTGCAACATGTTTGCAAGTTTTGAAGTTCCGAACAGAGATATTTTCACAAACGGTAAACGCTCCTGTGCAGTATGGAGCAAGCACAAATTCAAACATTGACCAATGTCGACGAACAGCGTTGAGTGTTCACAGAAGTGACGATCAACATCGTCCTGTGGGCATGTTGTAGGTTATCATGTTACAGTACATGTCAAATGTTGAGTTGTACACAAACAAATACGTTGCTTTGTGTTACTAAAAGAAAACGCTTGAAATCACGCATTAGAAATACACAAAACACAATAAAGCACACATGTAACCACTACAAAGATGCTTTCATGGTGGCTTCAACAAGCAGCTGCCTCCCACAAAACATTCGTGAAAATTTCAAGTTGGGAACTACAATGTTTTGTTTTGCAGCATTTTCATAGATTTTGAAAGTTTTGACCCTTTACCCACCTGAGGTGTTTTGTCGGTTGTGGCCATGCTCATAAAATCATTTACTTTAACAATTATGTCCACACAGTTTTGGTAGAACAGTTTAATTTCAAAATGTCACGTTTTCGACACCATTTCTCACAGCAAGCACCTGTTGTTCTAAATGCGATTCATTTCAAAGCTGGACCCTCTCATAATCGGTGAATGTAATATTAGGTTCGTTGTGTGTGATTGATGAGTTTCGCTTACAGCGGTGAAAGCCATGAAACCACCTCGACCTTCTGACTTCATTGTTTGGAATTGAGAAACCAAGAAAACAAATCTGTTTGCAAAGCCCTTCTCAGATCAATTCAACATGATTAGTAAAAATGCGATCTGAGTGATTCGCTCACCAAAAAGGCAATGAAGAATGTTACGTCATAAAAATTATTGCGTTAACTGTGGGTCTGTCCCAGTGTTAGATCGGGGAATTTAGAAAGTAGTTGAGCGCAGATAACATTTTTTGCATTTATTGAATATTTTGAAATAAGGCCACACGAAGAAAAAGTTACTTAGCTATAATAATATAAACATAAGGACGGGTGGCACTCGCATTCCGGCAGTAAGTGACTCCTGCTAATTAAGAAAAAGGAAAGAAAATACATTTTGTCTTCATATCATGAAAGACATAGTTTTCTTTGGTTGTGCAACACTCACTTTTCCACCTGCTGTAGATGAACTTCCATAACAAGCAACTTTCCCTGAGAACATACCCACGTGTGCAGGAGAAGCGGAAAAGCGCTTCCGGCACGGATTTCTGTGTCCGCCAGCGCTGGGAAGCGGAGTGATTTGTCGCTGAGATCTCAATTAAACAGCAAATGGTGTTTCCGACTTTAAATGTCAACCTCTGCCAACAGAGTGATAATTCAATGAAGCAAATGTCAACTGCGCCTTTGGGAAATCGGTTTCATTGTCCAGCAGATCCTATCACTTTGACGAAGTAGAAAAATCAATAATGGACGTTTTTCTCGAATTGCCCTAATTAGGTTCTGAACAAATCACTGAGGTTTGTTCGGACTTACTCCAGCCAGAAAAGCAGTGCATCCCATTTGACCACTTATGATCGTCATGAATGAATTCGTTCAGGTATCTTTGATTTTAAGCTAACAAAAACTTAACCTAGATTAAACTTTGCTTGGTAAAGGTTATTCTATGGCGTTGAAATAAAGAAATTCGAGAAAAAACGATCAAGTAGAACCAAAATAGACTTTTGCATAAGACAAAACATTGCAAAATGCTTTTCATGATACTGTTTAGATTGATCCCACTTTCTCATTTCGTTTGTTTTTGGCATGTTAGTCAGCTTCTACTTTTACTGTACATCGCAGGAATTCACGGAATTTACAGTATGTGTTAATTAAGTTGTTTTCAAGCAACCGTTTGCCTCGCTAATGTTAACACTTGGTGGATGTTTGAATGACTTCGCAAGCACAAGTGTTGCAACTTGTCACTCAAATCTGATAGTGCTGTAGATATTGTTTCAAAGCAAATTAATGTACCGCTGGCATTTGCAAATACTTCTAAATCGCACATCTTGCTAGTCTCTATATTGCTGAATTTGGTTTGCAAAATATATGCATAGATAAATAATTTATTTCTTCAAAATATCATAAATTAATGTCTTTACCGCCGCATATAATATTGAATTATTGTTGCGTTTACTGCAGAGATGCCGAAATGTTTGGGCCCGCTTCTACAAAAAAAATAAACAGAAGATAATGTCTACATTACCTACAAGTATAAAAGGTTTCGCATAATTATTTGATATTCATCTGAACGTTTTTGTAAATCACAATAATTTTCCAAGCAGCAGTCATGACAACGAACAGTCATGGTTATTTCTGATAAACTTCCGATAAAAAGAATTCAACGCGTGAACCTTAAAATTAACAAATCGGACTGTGAAGCACAAAATTCTAACGGAGCATTAGATGCTCTCATTAGCATGGATTGTGCAAAAACATACAGTTTGAAAAACCATCAGTTGAAAGGCCAAGAAGGATCCTATTACGCAAGAAAATCCTCTTCAGCGGAGATTGGATGCAAAAGGTGAACAAACTGAAAGTGCGCGCACACGTGGACGTTATTTCTTTGAAATATTTCGCCATTAGAGCTGATTACTGACCAGTTCTAGAACTTACACGTTGTTGTAACGTCTCATCATATGTCACGTACTGGACTGAGAGGCGGCGCAACGTTTGTTTGCTGTGTGAACATAAATCGTGATCCCGGACCCTAGATCGGTCCCTGTGGCTTAACTGCTGTGATTAATTGCTTTTCACGAGGTTCGCTTGTTGTCAAACAACAGGAGACTCAAGCGTCGAGCGAAAGTCAAGCGAGAAACCTGAGATTTTGGGCATTTTTTATATTTCAAAAAAAGTCCTACGACACTCAAAATAACAGCGATNATGAACATTTCTGAAGCGNACCCGGAGGGTTTCAGAAAAAGCTGGCAAAAATATTGTTGTCAAGGTTTACGNGTCAGGCAGGTCTTTGTTACATCTAACAAGTGCAAAAATTCAGTCACAGAGTAGAAGACATTTTTTTCCAAAACAAGGTCAAAAGCCAAGAGTTCCACACGATGCGTTCACAATGGCTCACAGTCTCACAAACATGATTATGTGTCGCGGCATAGAGTTGAGCAACCAACATCTCAGTCTTCATAATTGACATTATTTTGCTCTTCGCCGAAGGTTTATTTCAGGAAAGCAACATGGCAGTGCTCACTAAAACGCTAGTATCAAAAAGGTTCCAGAAATATTAAAATGGCTTATCTTCACAAATATGAAGCTTCAAGAAGTCTTTGCAGCTGGTAACACGTTCTCTGCTTTCATAACTCAAGATTATTATGGTACAATTTTCCTGAGCTCCTAATAACAGACTCCATGTGCTGCGATGAATTAGACTTCAGTTTTGTCAACAGCAATAAATTTTCAAAACAAAAAAACGTTCACTGTTGAATTCAAGTTTTCAATTCATTTTTTTTCAAATAATAGATGAATCCTGCTGTACAAAAACCTTGCGTTGAAAATTTGAATTTGAATTTTTCATTTTGATCAAATGCAAAATTTGCGAGTTCAGTAATGAAAATATCGCTTTAAAATTTGGTGACTATTTCTACCAGACGTTATATCGCCAACTGTATTTGCTTCCGAGTAAAATTGAAAAAGTTTGTCCTTTGTTGTCGTTACTTAAAAGACCACGTCGTGTGCTCAGACATATGGATCTCCCTGTGGGTTGAACTTTCATCTACTTGCTGACAATTTTTGACAATGAAGTTCAAAGAGATTATAACCAAATGTCAAAATGTTCCACCATGTAATGCAAATATTTTCCAAAATAATTTAAAAATGCTGAATAGACCCACTTTGCGCTGACTTGTATTGTTTCAATAATTTATTGCGTTTCTTACAAAAAAGTTATTATTTTTCTTGATATCTCCCTGTCACTTCATAATCAACTGCAGCTGTTGACCCGAGGCCAATGAGCGTCTCGCTTGTGGACACTGAGTTCCGCATTGGTGTGAAACTTCTGCCATTAAAAATTTTGCGAAGACTGCAAAACGGTTTGCAAAATTGTGATCAAAAATGTGCAAAATTTGACTGGGTTGTCCGACGTTATTGTGCATGTTAAAACTATCTGCAGACAATCTGTAGTCTGTAACGCTTTTGAATAAAAGCTGTTTTATGTCGACGTAGAATTGTATTCCATTGAAAAGTTGATTCACGAAAATTCATTTAAAGATGGAAAATTTCTCAAAATAAAGTACAAATAAAATGATTAAAATATACAATGACCTCCAANCGCACCCGAAAAATTTTGCGAAATCCTTTCCATTCCCGACTAATTTGCCATNACGTGTTTTCCAAAACATCAGTGTNTCATTTTACAATCACAACCATCTGAATTTNTTTTTGTCAGCGCCTGTTTAGTTGCAAGAAATATTGAAAAGCANGCGTAAATAACAAAAACAACAATTATAAAAACAACTTTATAAAGTGTTTTTTCACTTGTCTACATGTGGGAAGTTGTTCTTTTGCTTTCTTGCGTAGTTCTGTAGTTCACAAATTAAACTTCCACATTTAGAGGTCACAGAAACTTTTATAGGTTCAACATAAAATAACAAGAAACAAAGTAAAAGGTTTTGTTTTTCTTCCCAGATATTTTGTGCCTTGTTTCAAACAAAGCAGATCTTGTGCATTAACCCTGCGACCTTCCTTTGCCTTTATTTAAGTTGAGTTTCGGTTTATCCTCATTTTTCCTCTGAATTTTAGCAGACCCAGCAGTGTGCTTGCTGAGCATGCTGTCCTGTTGCATATAAAGGTTTGAAGAAGCAAAGTACGGAGGTCACGTTTCAGACTTTATAATGACTTTGACTTTTCTATAAATTTGCGAAATTGGAACGCCGATGCGATAAGCATTCGATGGAGCATTTTCAGTTGTTCGCAAACATTTTTTTTCACAACATGCTTTGGAATCAACCTCCGATACCGTGACATGTTCTTTGTCAAAGATGATGCAATTTTTGCCTGTAAATCACATTTTCTCTTTGTGCTGACATTTTTAAGGAAACGTTCTACAGTTGTTATAATTAGTGTGTGAAAACCACTGCAGAAGAGACTGTCAGCTCTTGCAATACCAGCAACTACCAAAGAGGATAATTGAATCAACAATCTGTCAACTACACGTCTGGGATTGAATCTGCCTTTGTTCTTCGAGGAAGCTCCTTCAATCAGGGTTGCAGTTGACGAACCACTTCTCGCTCGATAATTGTCCTAATCAGGTTGGACGGCGACCGCTCAGCTGTTCAGCTTTCGATTTTAATCAGAGGCTGATGGGCTGGGCTTTTAGTGGCAACGGTCCAGTTTTTTCTACGTCTGCAGATGTTGCGCCAGGAATACAGTTCAGTGAGAAATCTATCGTGCTGGTCAAAGTTATGTATTTAAGGTGGCCTCAACTTAGACTTCAAGGTATTTTAGAGACTGCGTTGAAGTCTTCGCATCTTCGCCAATATTGCTTTTCCTCAAAATGGCTGCTGCAGCACCAGGGGCGCTATAGAGACCATGAGTCGTGCGACCGGTTGAACGAATCTCGCTTAAGCGTTTTAAAGTATTAAGTATTCAAAAACTAACATTTCTTTGAAGTAGCAACGTAGATAAAAATCTTTGCAGATTCTTTGACAGATTTTTCTATTTTTTCTCCTAGAAATTTATGTATTCTTTTACAAATTTCGTGGAAGAATCTGAATATTTGCAGATTTCTCTAGAAATTTTCTTGTTTTCTGTAAAATGCGTTGTCGCATACTGGGCGACTGATGTCGATTTTGCAAAACACTGAAATCTTTTACTTGGCGCTGATCATCCACAGAATGAGAAAAGATTATCGAGGGTCACATCAAAAAACGAAAGAAATTTTTATTTTAATGAAACAGTTAGCCTACTCGGGAGGATGTAATTTGCGGAAAATAAACTCATGTTCTAAAATAAATCTCTTCTTTCTTACCAGTGTCTATTTGTGAATATAACAACAGCATTGTGACAAAATTTTTTCTTTACTTTCTATTCCGTCACGTGAAACGTTTCCCTGAATCTCCTATGGAGTTTGTCTATTTACTTGCTTCGGTCTTTGTTTCGTCACAGTCGCGGTCATTGTGGAACCACCTGCGCGAGGAAGTGATATCCAACATGGAGGAGCAATTCGATTCTTGGTTAATTTTTTCAGAATAATACATAAAGTTGCTGGGTTCAAAATGAGCTTCAGGATAGGTTTCTTCAGGAACGGGACAAGTGAGAGTTTTCATTCCCATGTGAAAGAAGCTGCAGTGGAACCTGTTCGTTATCTCCTGCATCTATACTTTACTTCACAGGAAAAACGACTCAGTGACTCAGTGCTGTTGAGCAGCCCAGAGTTTTGATGAAATGAGTCAACATTCAGAAAATATTCTTGAACTGAAAGTGTCGCAGCTGCGTTTTCTTTCTAACAATTTTCAAATAGTGACAAACGTAACTCTAAACTTACTTACAAGCAGGTGAAGACATTGACTAGTGTTTTGTTTTAATAGATTTGAGAAAGACTGGAATCGACCGGTGACCGACTTAACAAGGGTGATAAAGGTGGCCGAGGTTCAGATAACCAACAGTAAATTCAAGTTTAACAAAGACATCACTGCGAAGATAATTTGAGTAAAACTGACAAAGCAACAATGGAAACCTCAATTACATTTTATTCTCAAGATCTGTGGACTTAACTGGTTTCAGGTCAAGAGAGTACTTAATAAGAAAACTGAGTTTGAAGTTGATTTATTTCCAAGTTCATCGTTCGATGAGTAGAAAAAAATCATGAAAAAACGCTTTTGCAGCAGCAAAGTCAAACTGCCTGCGATGCATAATGTTATTGTTGTAAAGAAATGTTTGTCGAGGTTTCGATGTTTTTCGTAAATCTGTAAAAATAAATATGTTTCAAACATATTTGCTTCAGATTTGAAAAGATGGTTTTGCATGATTTGATTCCCTTCGAAAATTTTTCGCTCTTTTCCCATGTAGGACAGCATAAGACTGGCACGAACGCGATACAGTAAAAGTTTGTGTTGACCGCAGATTTCTGTCAACATTGCGACGAAGTATTGACGAGATTGTTTTAAGAAACATAGTTTCACTGCCGGCGTGTATCAGTAAAACACTTTCGCAAGAAGGTGACCACGTCGAGATATTCCAAAGTGACCTCACCAAGTGGTAGGGTTGCTCGGTTGCCAGTCGTCGAGCGGCCACACATCGCATCACATGCATTGTCCTAAGGAAAGATGTGACCAGTACGTTGAGCCCAAGTTCCGCTTCAGGAGCAACTATAGAATTGAGAAATAATCCTGACCTGCTTATCGGTTTTCTATAGCTAGACTGTTTAACTTGCATGGCTGAAGAACTCGGTCTGTCATTGAAAGAGACCATTTGATCCATAGCTGGATCCCTCTCAGACGTCACCACTCCAGGCCAGAGCAGACCCGGGAATAATCATAGCTGAAGGACATTCCCAGTTTCCAAAAACTGCAGAACTCCCGAACTTCAACCCCATCACCAGTAGCAGTTTAGTGTCATGCTCAGGAACCACCATCATCACATGCAATTAAAAAAAAGATTGTAACAACTTGTGATTAATAATTTTGATTATTATAAATAAAAAAGATTTGCTTTTTCCATTGCGTTGCAATAGTTTTTATTTTCTTTTTGATGGTTTACTGTATGCTCTTGCTTATTTTTATTTTATAGCTTTGCCATTACTGTTAAAAACTGTTGTTTGATCCATAGTTAATAAGCAACAAAAAGTCTGTAAAAAGATTCGTTGTTTAGTTAAGTGTCATAGAGCAGCAGCTACTTGGTAACAGGTGTAGTGTTTTTGTCAGTCATTCATTAGAAACCCTTTTCAACAAGTACAGCTTTTTCAGGTTACAGTCGCTACACACGAGGGTTCCACAGCAACCACGTTGAAGTTAGCTTTGCTTCTAAAACAATAGAGATAACTGTATTGGTTCTAGAATCCAATGGCAATGAGATGCATGACAATGTGAAAGATATCTTTAGAAGTTTAGAACAAAATTGCCCACATTTTTTTCAATATTTTTCTATTTATCGGTGGAATGACTCATGGATGTAATAACAGAAGCAGTGGATAAGACGCGCAGCACGTTTTATGCCATTCCAGGAAGTTTTAGCAACAATTAAAATTTCAACAAGTAACTTGCAGATTTTACTGCAGTTCTTTCGTTTTAGTTCCATGTCTGTGATTCTTTTTCGTTCTTGCCCTTTTATTTTATTCTTTAAAACTCCGGTTGCTCTGAGTGTGTTGTGTGAAAAGGAACAGTTCAGTTTCTGTCCTATTCGTAGCAGCAGCTCAATGTGACGCAGTTTGACGTCGTTCTTCAATAGAAGGTTACGTTTGAAGGAAGCTGTGATGATTTGACGACGACCAGTGGTTGCCTTAAGAGGAAATTTTTCAGCATCACAAAAATCTTTAATTTCTTTCGGGGCGGTCCAGATATTTCCACATAACTGAAGTGGCATGTTGTCAAGTTGCTCTTACTCAAACGTTTTGCTACATTCTTGTAAAATGCTGTTTAACTAAATTTCAATAAACTGTTACTGAACAAGGCACTTACAATAAATCTTTGTATTTACATTTGCAGCATTTGTTATGAAGGAAATCAATTGATAAACGTTGATAAATAACATTTTTTCCCAAGCAGCAGACTGGTTCAACCTTGCACTTGAAGCATGTCTGTTGCTGATGTGATGCTGCGAATGAAAAATTTTCCTGATGACGAAGGATTTGTGCATCAAGCAGCAAACGCCTTTGACGGCCTGAACATAATTAGAGAAAAAAATTCAAAGTCCGAGTCAAAACAGACAAGTATGAAAATTTATGAGATTGCAGCACCCAAAGATGGATATAAGATCTCTACTCCATTCCAATTATCCACTAAAGTCACAGCCCAAGCAAAGAAGCTTTCTAAGTTTTCTATAGACTCACTACTGGCGTCGGATGACGGTTGTAAGGATGATGAAGACTTCTCTTACGGGAAAGATATACTCAGTTTCAACGAACAGAAAAGTTTGAATGCTGCTCACTTTTTCAATCAGACATTTCATCAAGAAATTGCAAAAGAGCAGTTTATACGTCACGGCAGCGAATCACTACATCAGTTGCCTCCTCCCTGTTTCGCCACCAGCTTATCTCAAGCGCATCCATACATTTTGGAAAACAAAGAAAATTGCTTGCATCACTTCCAGAAGAGTGTTCCGGTGCAAGAGATGGCATTCCCGACACTCGCTGGTCTAGAGCATATTCCATTCCATGAAGGGATCGCCCATCGCCCCAGCGCATTCCCATCGAGTCACTTTTGTTTGAACTCGCATTTTCCAGCACTCCCAATCACTTGGTGGAGCAATGAAGCAGTGCTTCGCAGCATCAATGAACTCGCTGGTGAGACAGTTTTTTGCAACCTGTTTGTTGCTTCCTGACTTGCCTGCATCATTAAAACCACAATAAAGGATGCTTTAATGAGTTTCATGCATCACTGTCATGTTTATGTTTATAATGTCAAGTGATTAGTGACTCCCACTAGCTGCGTGGTTCCCTTCGCAAGGAAGCGGAGACCTGCGCCGCAGACCACTCGTGACTCACCTGGAAGGAGGAGAAAAAGCGAGTGAAACTTAACTGAACAATATATATAACAGGGGTGGCCAAACTGCGGCTCGAGAGCAGTGTTGCCAGTTTGACTTTCTTGACGCCAAATTTGTAAAATTTGGCCTTTTTTCAACTCCTTCAGCTTTTTTTTGTTTTTGAAAAAAGGCCAAATAAAATTTGGAATTTTTTAGCCTTTTTTGATCAATCAGATTATTATGTCAATTTGGTAGATTTAAAGATGATTTTGGCAGATTTCTGGGGACTGACAGATTTCCAGACACTGTTTCTGGCCACAGAATGACACATTTTTATTGGAAACTCTGCACGAGAATTTATAATTTTTTGTTTTGCTATTCCATGGTTTTAGATTTAAGGTTTCGTGTTGCTCTTCAGCAAGACCAGAACTTTCGAGATGCTTGTTAATGGAGTGATATTTACTCTTTTGATGTATTTGTATATTTTGCCTTTTAAAAACGCGTTTGGGTGTTTTAAAGGTGTCGTTGTGTATTTATCTTCTATTTGGCTTTTTTCGGGGTATTTGGCTTTTTTCAAGGGTTGATCTGGCCTTTTTTGCTAATGACTACCTGGCAACCCTGCTCGCGAGCCGCATGCGGCTTTTCGAACCTTTGCATGCGGCCCTTTGAGTTTTGCGAAAATTTATAGTTTTGTTTTTATTTTTTTTTTTATTGCAAAATGTAGAAATATTGTAAAACGGTACTGTGGTAGCTAGCGTGCCGTACACCCTTACTTTTGCAAGTCGTTCCAAAAGAATTATGATGTCACAAAAGCGTAGATTGCAAATAAATTCGTGTTTTTCCGTTTTTTATTGCGGCTCTTTGTAACTTGGCTTTTACGATATGCGGCTCATACATAGAGCAGGTTTGGCCACTCCTGATATATAATAATGCTGCAAATATTTACTTCAATTACTATGTTTATACCAGGCTGGTACGTTCCCAACGTCTGCTCTAAACAATAAAGATTTATGATCCAAGGTGTTAGCTGCGTTTCAAGAAAAAATGTCCAGTGCGTATGGAACAAAAATGAAATGTTTTGAAACAAAGCAAGTAACATCCCGTGCTCCACAGCTTTCCTGTTTCTGGGAATCGGACGTCAGTTCCAGACCAGCATCTTTCTATTCCCATGTGTTCGTACAATTTTCATGCATGCAATATGGTCGGAGAATAATTTTCTGGCATGCATCGTATGCTTACACTTAAAACTCATGTTTTACTTTCTTCTCCAACTCTGTTATATCTTCAGTAAATTTTTTCCAGGCCGCAACTGGCATAAGTCAATGTGAACTTGCAATGAAGGCGTTCTATTTAGACTTGAAGCCCCTTCGAACGCTTCATGACATTAGATAGAAAGGTTACATTATGTTACCTTTCGGGACAAATATTTTATTGCTAGGAATTTCCGACATCAAAAGTTATTCCTGTCATGTCGAGCGTCTTGAACGTTTTTCAATAAGTGATACGCATGTTACGGTAACACGCAGCCTAAAATCAGCATATTATTGGTGTTTACAGCAGATTTTTTGAAAAGCATCCCTGGCAGCGACCGCGCCTGCCGTCACTTCCCAAGCGGTGTTTTGCTCAGCAGCGGTCACTACTTGTCGTTCAAAGTAACTCTTGCTGCTGCTGCTGGAATGGCTTCTTTACTTGGAACCCGTGCGGATGCGGGAAGCTTGAAGCTCGGTTTCGCAAAATAATTTGTTACCAACACAAAGAGTGCTGTCGGCGCGCGCCGTTTGATGTTGCCGGACCCACAAACGTTTCTTACGAACAATTGCAACCTCGTCAACAAACGCGGCAGGGAATTGTGAGGTCAATTACAAGACTGTTAACAGCTTTTTCCAGAATTGAAAGAAAGGAGTTGAATTTAAAATGTTCGTTTCTAATATTTGTTTTGAAATGTCTCAGAGCAGTTGACAAGTGGTTTCAATTCGTAAACTGTCCATTAATTTTGAACAGCCTTTGCAGGAAGCGCACCACGTCAGTGTGGTTTGTTGGAATGAGAGTTCATGAAGTTTTGTGAACTTTAATATTTTCAAACAATGATCAGTTTATGACGACGACAAACGGCAACAATTTTTTTTATTTGTTAAAATGATCTGCGCTTTCTCGCAGTTTAAGTTCATGTCGGTGTCAATTGCTTATAAAATAAAAGCAACGTTGAAATCAGGACGATGTTGCGAAGCAGGTTGAAAGTCACAAGTCTCTTGGCCTCCTCGGAAAAAACGCCCAAAATGTTCTCATCAGTTGGCAGCTGTAGCACTAGGATCAAGGGTACCTCTCATCAAATCTTGAAATTAAATCAGATAAAGCGTTGATTACTTGAATTGTTGTTGAAAAGTTGCAAAAATGAGAAAGCAACAATTGGTTTTTGTTTTTGCTTTCATTCCAGATGGAGCCTGCCTAATGCACTTACAGCTAAATCTCCCCCTCCAGCTTCCCCCACGCAACGCCGGTATCATAAATTTACACTTGACTCAGAACGATATCAAACATTGTAGGAATGCTTTAATGACGTCATAACCATAAACTTTACGCAACAGAAACGGTGAAAATTGAAATCAGGGAGGAAGATTACGAAACCCCTGAGAACAGTGTCGCCCAACGGATGATGGCAAATATCAAACTAATATTATGACTCCTCTGGTCCTTAAATTTTATTATGTTTCTTAACCTTTACGTTGCAGAATATTCATTTTGTGTATGTTACGTTCGTACATTGGATATCCCCCTGGCATGAAACCTTTACACTTCTGTAAAAGATGCCACTATTAAATTGATATTTTTCCTTATTTTTTGACGAAATTCTACTTTGATTGTAAAGTTCAAACCATCCATTAATCTTCATTAATTTTCTTTCTAAGTGTCCGGAACTATGTGTAACTACTGTGGTCGAAACGTTTCATATTCGAGAAAATTCAAAATCTTCCGATAAGTTTGCTTCTTATTTGCTCAGCCTCAGTACTTATCCCCCCTCCCTCCTCCTCCCAGGGAGAGTTGCCTGAAACGCTTTTTGCAGATATCGCCGCGAACAGCGCTGATGATGTCAAACATTGACGATTCTACAGTACTTCTTCAGCGACCAACGATTTAAAAATGACCTGCTGCTTCATCTGCATATGACCTGCTGCTTTATTTGCATACAGCACATCCGGGTCTCATCAGCAAAGCACGTCGACCTCGAACGGCTTTTACATCAAAGCAGCTTCTGGAACTGGAGCATCAATTCAAAATGAGCAAATATCTTTCGAGACCGAAGCGGTTCGAAGTTGCAACAACTCTCCACCTTTCCGAGACGCAGGTTCGAGTCTCGTGATTCGATAGAAACGCTGGCAATTATCTCAGCAACCTTTCGATTCATAATTTTTAGCTGCTCAGTGCCACAAGCTGATCGTTCGATGACAACTGTTCAGCAACCGTGAGCTCGGCTGCCCTGGTTTTGAGTGAAGTTTTTCTTCAACTGTTTCTGAAAATGAATCCAACGTGTAATTTAAAAGAAGTAAAACCAGCTCAAAATTATCAGTCGACTTTAATTTGTAGCGAGACGTGATCTGTTGTTGTTTAGCTCTGCAGGCAAAAAGTTTGAAAACAATTTCGAAACCAGTTTGGATTTAGCGTACGTACTTTTATTCAAAGCTTCTTACAAAGTTCTTCCTTTTCAGGTGAAAATCTGGTTTCAAAATCGTCGAATGAAGTGGAAACGCAGCAAAAAATCGAGCACTTCGTCATTAAATCGAACGTCATCAGATCACACGTAAACTACACAAACGTCATTGACTTTTGAAACAAATATGTTGTTGAGTGTTTCACCCACCACATCCAAATGAAAACAAAGCTTGTGTGAAGGTCTTCTGCAGTAAGAAAGTGTGCTAAGGCCTTGCTGAGCTTCAGCTTTGAAACGTTACGCTCTGGCAATGACTGTGCAAAAATCATCGATGATAGCAATGCCAGAGTTTTGTTGAAAAGATTGTTGGAAGATTTTCCGAGAAAAAGTTCAAATTAATAACAAAATTTCCTAAAATTTGAACCTGTGACAAATATGAAGATAGCAATTGTACAAAATCCTTTTTGCATGACTGCCTATGTATACAAAATGATTTGAGCAGTTTTTCAAATAAAAGAACTTTCTCTGAAATCGTTGCTTTATACGTTATTTGCTTGCGATGAACTTAAGTTGCAGCCAAGTTTTTCAGTCTTTTATCGACCTTATCATATCACGAATATTGAAAAGCAATTAACAAAGAAATTATCTCAATGTAATGGGGAGGGAGATCCCACATGCGCTTGCGACAACTTCCTCTTATGTTTGCGCGATGCTTGCGCTGATGGTGAACGAACCAAAGTTTGTTGCTCTTGCCAGATGCATGCGATCGAGGTCATTTCATTGCGTCAGCAGTGTTCAGCATCGAAAATTTTTTCTGCATGGCTGTGCACCTTACACAGGCTGGGAAGCAGTTGCGTGTTATTTTATCGCACATTTTGTGATTGAATCTAATATTCTGCAAATTTAATTTTTACAAATGATGGCAATCGTTTCAAAATATTTCTAGTGTTTATTCTTACAAAAACAGATTCGCTGACAACAAAATTCTTTGACACGAAGAGTTTCTACAAATTCTGGGAAAAATAATTTATTTTAGAGCGGTTGCGCTCTGGACAGAAATTGAACAGTGTCGGAAACCTCGCCCCGCGTCACCTTCCGCTGCAGGGATTTTCTCTTATAGGGACCAGTTTCAGGGATTGTCTCTTGTTGCATTATGAGTAGGTTTGTTTTTACTTAACCATGTTCAGTTATATGCCTTTTTGTGGTTGCATCTGTCTTCTCCAGAGTGTAATGCTTTCGTTTGCTTGTTTTGTGTCAGTTGTGCGCTTTGTACATTGTTTTTCGCGTTGCGACGCTAACCATGTGTTTATGAATTTCGACACTGTGTTTGATTTAACAAAATTTTTGGGGCGCCTCGGCGGAAACTTATAGACAACTTTGTCTTTTTTCGGGGTCCTGGTTGCGAGTGCGTTCCAGCAGTCTTTGATTATGCGTTGCTATGCTGGATCGTAATAGACAAACTTACTAACATACTATCTATCTAGTCATCATAAAAAACTGACATCATATGGAAAAAATTGAATCAATAAATTGTAACTTGATTTTAAACCTTGAAAATCAGAGGTAACTAAATCACTTTTATAAAATCATAAAAAATGGGAAATACAGAAGGTTTGAAAAAGACTGTTTCATGACAGTGCACAGTGGTTACTGAAATAAAATTCGAAGCATGATGTTCAGCCAAGCAACAGAAGCAGAATCATCTCTGAAGACATCAACTGTGGGTTTGTTTCTTGACTTGTACCTCGGTCACTCTGATTAAACAACTTCCAATAAAAGCTCGTTAAAACTATGGCCCGAGATTTCGCTGCGGTGGAAATGTGCTGGAAACGAATAAATAAAACTTAAGTTCATGACCTTTTGACCCGAACTGAACGAAAGACATTTTGGGACTTTTGTCGCAAATAAGCGCGCCACCAAGTGGCAAAAACTTCAAAAGCGACAACGCAGCTGCTTCACCAGTTTTTATAACCAGCAGCAAAAGTTTTAACCTGCCCTAATTTTATGAACACAGGTAATAAGAAAAGCTGGAGTCAATGTCTCAGGTTATAGCAGGGGTTCTCAACCGGGAGTAAATTTCCCCCTTGGGGGTAAATTGTACCTATCCTGGGGGTAAGTGTAATGATGCTGAGGTCACAATACTTTGTTTTTTCTACAGCGCTAGTGAGTAAACAAAAAACAGGGGGTAAATTTTATGTTAGAAAGCTGGCAAGGGGTAAACGGGTGAAAAAAGGTTGAGAAACCCTGGGTTAGAGAGTGTTAGTTGTCTTTATCCGTGACACATTTCCATATAAAAAAAGCTTCAAATTACAACTCATCGATGACTGGGTGAGTTAAGGATCTCAAGCAGAGGGATTTCCTGAAAGTTGCAGCTTTTCAACTTAAATTGTACAAAATATAGTCATCCCCTTATCCTGTAACCAGGTGTTGTGACAAATGATTACGTCACCGGTTCTCCTAAAGTTGCCTTTGTGCAGAAGAAACACTCGTTGTTACGACATAAGCATAAATCTATTAAGTTAAATGATGAATGAACTTTATTTATAAAACAAATAGTGAAAAAAGACACGGGAGAGCGAAAGATTGCTTGAGACAAGCTCTTCACAATAAGCGGTTGATCATCGATACCACATTGTTACAAAATGCCAGAACATTTGGCGCGAGTGCTTCGCGACACTTGGCAACAAATCTTAATTGTAATAAATTTATTTCCAGTCGGTGCCATTTCTTTGTTTCCCTCTGAAATAAAGACACACACACACACATTTCACCTTTCACAACCAACTGCTTATAAAGGACAAGCGCAATAAAACGAAGTCCGTTTAACAAATACAGTGAAGCAAAATGTATCGGTCTCTTTTCGTTATTCTGGTGATGTCATGTTTGATGATGGCGAACGTGACTTCTTGCTTCTTTTCCATTTCATGCGACGATTTTGGAACCAGATTTTCACCTAAGCAGAACAGATATTTAAATTTATCAAAATGCTGAATATCATGTCCCCAAAGAAGTAACATTTTGTAGATTTCTCTTTGCGTTGACACCTAAATTAAAAAGGGAATTATAGTAAAGGCATTATTATTAGCAACATATGTTCATCTGTTCAAAACGATTCGTAGAAATAGCCACCCTGCCAATCCTAACTTGATTTAATTCAATCAAAGCTGCTGCGAACCTGCGTTTCCGAAAGATGCAAAGATGTCGCAACTTCGAAGCGTTTCGGTCTCGAAAGGTATTTATTCAGTTTGAACTGACGCTCCAGCTCCAGAAGTTGCTGCGATGTAAAAGCGGTTCGGGGGCGACGTGATTTGGTTAAAAGTCCCGGATGTGCAATACCTAAAAAACTTTTGTTTATTACTGTGTGGAAAAGAAGGACCATAGCACAATGCTGATAAAGCAGGCACAAAATCCACAAAGTATTTTTGAAATCTGCAACAAAGGATTGGAACCAGCAACGACTTGAACGTCACCGCCATTCAACTCTTGTTTATCTACGTCACGCATCGATGCGCACCATTTCGTGGTACTTTATCTTTGACTTTTACAGGCCAAGCAATAAAGTAGCATCAATATAATTGGTGATCTGAAAGCCAAGCTTGAAAAAAATTGGTTATTTGGAAAAGCAGAGCACATGTGCTGCTGCCATCTGATTCATTCAGTGATCTTGATAGACCTGCTTCGTTTTGAATTTCTATTTACTTTTTTATCTCAAACCCAGCTCCGTAGCCACGGGCGCTTTCAGGGACAGTACCCCCCAAATTTTTTTGTCTTACCTAAAATGTTGTTGTGCCTAGAATATTTTGTTTTAAACATATAATGAAAACAAAAATCTTGCCGCCCTACAAATGTATTTTGACCCCAAGCCTTAAAATCTGGCTACGGGCCTCTTCAAACCGTTGACAATTTCACAGAAACAGTTGTTTTGGTCTTTATTTTGTAAATCGTCACTTGTGTCAAAACAAAGTTCTTCTGGGGCCGATGCGCAATTATAAAAAATGGCTGCAAGCGCAAGTGGGTTGCTTCAGTTCCAGCACAGAGGTTGGATCTTACTTTGCTGCACGGAACGCTCTGCGCCAAATGCTGGGAATGCGTCACTTCATCCTGAACGTGGCGTTCAGCGAACGATGACGATATACAGATGCGTGATGCTTGATTGACATTTTTTGGAATATTTACAGAACAAGCGTCGAAATCTTCCAGCAACTGCAACTTTCGTTCGGCTTCTTGTAACTGGCCGGCGCTGTGTTTTTGCTTTTTCTACATTATCTTGTCAAATTTAGCGAGTGCTGGATGACGGCAATGACAAATCGCTTGACCTGTTTCTGTCTTTTAACAACAGATTGTCAACTGGTTCACGATGATCGCCTTTGAAGTTGCCGCCTTTCGCAGGCAGGCGCGTTTCTTTGTCTTGCACAGCGCGACACTGCGATCAACACTTTGTTTCAACGGTCAATCAGATTCAATAAATCAAATGAAATCTGTTTATTCTGGTTTTGTTTGCGTTTCACATTCATGCGCAACATTCAGAAATGTGCCATTGATTCAATTTTCCTCCATTCTCATTGCCAGCATAAAGTAACTCTAAAATTGAAGTTTAAACATTTACAAAGTACAGTAAAAGATGTCACTGACAATTTTACTGTTTATAAATATTGAACAGGGGCTCTTCAGGCAAGGGCGTGCAGAGGGGGGCGAACGAGGCGACGGCTCCTGGCATCCAAGATAGGGGCCATCCAAAGAGTGAAATTACAAAAGTTAAAATGTTGAAATTAGATGCTTCTTCGTATTCTAAGGCTACGAACGCATGCTACATGGATTAAATTTTCGAAACGTGTTTGTCGCCAACACTAATTTTTACGTGTTTCGAATGCCTGCATTTCTCACATTCCTCTATTCTAGACGAGAATTTGGTTGGGAGCATACAATCAAGCAGTAGCTCTGGGCATCACCAGAAGACCTCTGCACGCCTCTGTCTTGAACTTAACGTATTTTGCCCTGATGAAGGCAAATAGCTGAATGCTGCCAAACGTTAAAGAGAAATAGAAATACCTTTTAGTTACCAGAAGCGCTCTTGTTTCATATTTATTCTTGTTGTTTAACAATTATGCTGTTTGAAAATGTTGCAACAATATTCGACAGCAAATTAAACAACAAGCGATTTAAAACAAAGATTATTAAAACAATACCTTTTCACAAAACACTGTTATATGCTTTACGTCATTTGATTGACATCATCAAAAATTCGAAATTTCCCAAGATGCTTAAATTGACAAATTAGATGAAGGTTAAAAGCAAAATTTGTACGAGGCTGTTCCATCTTTTACATCAGAGCCGTAAATTTAAATATGTTTTTTCATGCAACCTCACCACCGTATTCGCTACCACATTTGTATTTTGATCAAAATTTTTCTTTTTGTATAAAAGGCTTTAAACTTCATAAAAATCCCAACAAAGGTTGTGTTCACAAATCAAAGAAAATGTAACGCTGTTTTTCAGTCGATGCAATTCTAACAAATGTTTCGAAAATGAGGAAAACTATTTTAACAACCTTTTAAACTTGAAACGTATCCATTACCTGCAAGTTCTGTAATGCTCCGGAGCATCGCTTCGCTCTTCCACCACGTGACGGGGATGAAAGGAGGCCGCAAGGGCTCCATCGCAGATGCGAAGCCCATCTGCATTGCTGGGAGTGCAGCAGGAGGGAGGAGGGATGCTTTGTTGTTCAGCAGCGAAGCAGAATGTTCCAGAAAAAAAGCAGCTGGATGTTGTTTTCTTGCAATATCCAGAAAACTGTGGGATGAGGAGGTTGAGCTCGCGGCAAGGGAAGAAAAGAGTCCTGTGGAATGAGCTAAACAGTTTGAAGACCTGTGCATCATGTTCCATTCAGTTTCCCCTTGATATGAACAGAGGGGAGCACTTACATCACACCGGACTTGGTGAATGGGGAGTGGAGGTGTGCTCCTTTGCTCGTATCTGAGGAGATCCTGTCGAAAATATCGATTCGACTCATCAGTGAACTTAGCAGAACTTTCGTTCGACAAAAGTGAATCTATTGAAAAGACAGAAAGCTTTCTGGTTTGATTTGCCAGTTGCGCATGGGGAGAAATAGGTGAAGTATTTGTTGAGTCAGACGAAGTATCAGATAATGAGCATTTAGAACTGTCAAAGCACGATGTAACTTTTGTTTTCGTATCTTGAACATCAATATCTCCTCCGAGTTTTAAAAACTTCTCATGCAGAACATCCGCCAGACTTATCTTTTTTGCGCTGCACATTTTGTCTGATCTACCAGCTTACACCAAATACCTGCAAATACATTAGTACGTTTAAAACCAGAAGTTGTTAAGACCTATAATTCTCCACTGCTTTTTCCTGCAAAATCATCTACAAATCATTTTGTGTCTTACATGCAGTTCGAAGTTGAGCGGCAAGTTCTGCTTTCTTTGAATCCTGCAGTCGTCAACACTGCACGCGATAAATCCCTTTTACGTCTGTTCATCGTCATGGATTGCTCGCGTGTTTAAATTCAAATATGGCGGAGGAGACTTTTTCGCATTGTGTGCGCGTGGATCAGCCGTTCTCTCGCACCAGATCAAAACCTTGTGTGGTTGACTTAACGCCGTTGCTGACACGAAGCATGCAAGTTCGCTTCGTTTCAACCCAACATCTTTCGGTTCAGGATCAAAGTGCACTTGAAATTAAATTGAACTGCAGTTGAAAAACTGTGGCTTCTATCACTGATGCCTAATGCTGACAAAACACTTCAGTTCCGTTATTTATGCTGCAGTTTAGCGAGTGGGAAGAACTTTCACAGCATTTGGAAAATTTTATGTGAAATGAATTTGAATCAAGGTCTTCTCCAGCCAACTTGCTGCTAGCGGAGAAAGAAATCAATCGTCACCTTCCAACCCCAGAAAGCACGTCTTAGAAACGAATCTCATAATCCTGATCAAGAAGCGAGCTAATCATTTTGTTGTACCTTGGCCAAAGAACAGTCGCAATTTCAACTTTCATATCTTACCAGATTAGTCTGTATCTGCGCTACTTCAACCGAATTGCTCCAGATGCAGTTTCTTGGCAAGTAATCAACAGCTGATCTGGAAATTCGAAAAACAGAATTATAATTTTAGTCAACAACTTGACTCCTTAACGAAGTTTGTTTCGGTTTCCAGCAGATGATGGAGCTGCTGCAGTAGGAAGGCAGTAAAAGAAAAACGTTTTTCAACAGCAGCAATCTCACACTGGGCAATTACTTAAACCCGTTTGTCATTAATCAGCTTGGTAGCCTTCGTTTCCAAATGAATTCAGGGCTACACAGCTAATGGCCTTTCATCGATTGATGCTGGCCAACAATCAGTGTCAATACTTTTTGCGCTCTCATCTTTATTTTGGGAAAATTCTGAAAACTAAGGCAAATAGCAAAATTTGGTCGGTAATTTTGGTAGGTCCATTTCATTAAGAACAGAGCAAAAAGAGTTTCAAAACGATTCGATTGCTGAAGCAATTTTCTTCCAAAAAACATTCGAACATAAAAATTAATGTCAGTGGTTTTTCACGTCAGCAAGAATGCTTCACCTGCTTGTGAAGAACAGCGTAAAAGTTCCGCGTAGATATTTGACTTATACCCACCGTTTCTGAAACGTCAGTTATAATAATCCTTATTATTAGCAAATATGCTCAATCGTGTTATTGGTGGAGGTCACGCGAGAGTCAATCAACGTGCCGTGGCTACAAGTGGTCGACATCAGTCATAAAATCAAGCCGCTTATGAACAGCATAGGATTGAACAACCAAGTTTGATATTAAACGTAAAGCCACATTCATTATGACCTGTCAAGTTACTGGAAATATAACTTCTGAGCCTCGTCAATCGAAGCTCCACTTCAGTCTAAGTTACGATGCATTCCTCTGTTGTTGTTTTAATGTCAGATACTAATGTTGTGATGGTTCAAGCATTAATAGAAAAGACAGAGTGTAGACTAGTGTGGTCATCGTGATATGCTTCAGTACATTTTGATTGGATTTGTTGTCGAAACCACCATGTTTAAACCTGTTTCCTTTTCGTACACGCCATCGTTGTGACCGCACAAACAATCAAATAATCCGTTCATCATTATCAACCAATAATTGGGCTGAGAGCGATAACCCACGGAACAGGAGAGCTACTTCTGCTTACCAATCATTCCACCTTTGATAAGTGCGTTGTCAGCAGACAGATGTTACTTTCCTGGAGTGCAACTTGAAAAAAGCAATGGTCGCAAAGACCGAGTGATCGCAGATGTTTCTTTAATTTTAGACTCACTGTTGAAAACGTTTGTAAAAAAGTTTTGCGGAAAATACAAAGGCTTCTACTTTTTTTTCTCAAGTGACTTGCAAACTTTAGGAAAGTGCAACTAGCTTTGAAGTTCCTTTCACTTCATGTTAAAAAATCTTGTTAAAAAAAATCATGTTAAAAAAAAATCAAGAAATACGGTTTTACTAAAACTGCTGCCAAGCCTAGAGGCAAGGCAAACGTAATGCAGTGTTTGAAACATTCTTTTTGAATTAAATACTTATCCAAAACAGAAGCAATGATTAATTTCAATAATGCCACCCATGTTTATCCATTCTCATGTTTAGCTCAAAATAATGTCAAAACGTAAATAAAGAATATTTTTAAAAAATATATTTTTGTAACATTCGAAGAACTGCAACCTAGCTGGCCTCAGAAATTGAATAATTGCTTAAACACCAATCAAAAGATATTTTTTGCGCAATCAACAATCACCTACACTTTTGTCTCTTCTCTGAGGTCAGCAGTTTGCATAAATATTCTTTGTCGTTGACGTCGTGTAAGTTGAAACGAGGAAATGTTTCTCATCAAAACGACATTTGCCAGCCGCGCCAGGAGCCGTACCAGCTATAAACGTCACTACTTTGCCAATTAGATGTTTGCGGTGCTGATAAAGTTAGTCTGGTCAGGCTGTTCAACACAGTGCAGTGTGCGCAGGTGTTCGCAGCTGCTGCTCGTGGGGAAAAGATCAACAAAGCCATACGTGCGGTATCAAGCCAAGTTTCAGGAAGCAACCTGTTTTTCATTCCTGCACAGCGGTGGTTGTGATTTGCAGACAACCTTCTTCTACACTCTTGTGACGTTTAAGCAATTGCTGCGCGACAATGTGGGGAAATTACGGCCATAATTTGAAAGCAGCGATGGCAAGGCACACAAAAAGCACGCACAGGCACTTGATGCTGACAACAGAGGGATTTTGATGAAAACTGTGTGACGTTTCAAAGCTGTTGTGAGAAAAGCAAATCACTTTGCTTGCGGCCTGTAGCATTTTTAACAAAATTACATCATTTTCAAAAAATTTCACGCGAAATCTTTTCGACATGTGTTATCCAATCGCTGTTTTTAACTTAATTCCATTACTTGCTTCACCGTAAAACAATGCAAGAGCACGGTCGTCGGAAGGATTTTTTGCAGGGTGGGCCAACAGGGCCGGCCTTGAGCCGATGCAACCGATGCAGCTGCATTGAGCTCCGCTCCTCTGGGGACCCCGCGCCATGGTGTTTGGGCAGATTGTTAATTTTTGCCAGATACACTTTGCGCTTGAGAATTCAGTAGAAACACCACATAAATTTCATTGTTAACAATGAACGTTCTCGTCAGAACCAGCAAATTTCCTCTCGAACGTTAGCAAACGTGCTCAATTCTCGTATTAGTGCTGCGCTGTATATCTGCGCTCTACCAAGATCGTAACACGGTTGACTGAACACGATGACATCATTAAGTCACTGCTCAGAGGGGCCCCGCGCCTAGGTCTTGCATTGGGCCCCGCATCTGCTAGGGCCGGCCCTGTGGGCCAATATCGGATTTTTCCAGGGATAGGCAAAAACATTGTTCCAGGGGTGGCCAGAAGTGGTAAAATTTCATTGTACCAATTTGAAACTAATAAATCAACCTTTTTTGCTACAAATTTAATAGAAAAATGTCAGATTTCAAAATCCAGGAGGACAAGGCCCCCCTTTCCGACGCCCATGTACATGAGAGCTGTATGCTTAGGCTTGAGAAACTACTAAGAACTTACAAATATGCCAACCGTCTCAAACAGAATTCTGAGGAGTTTTTTTTCTTCACCACAGTTTTACACCCGCAACAAAGAATGGCGCAGTCTGTCCGAACGAAGCAAAGAAATAAGAAGTTCTGCTTCTAAAACAGCCTGTTTCGTTTTACTTATTCTGTTTTGCGTTCCTCAATCTCGTGGAGGGAAACTTGTTACTTGTGACATGTCATCAAATAAACTCCGAATAAATGCACCCATCTTCTAAAGTTCTTCCTTTCAAACATATCGCAAATCCAAACGATTAGTTTATTTGACATCTTGCGAGTCTTTATTTTTATACCACTAGGTGACGCTCCTGTGCATTGATGACCAAAGTTAGTATAAAGACTTTATTGCATGGGTCTCCAAACTTTTTGTCCGAGGACCACATAAACTATTACAGAACATGTCGAGGGCCGGACATCTTAGGTAATGTGACTGTTTCGGGATATGTTACAGGATATGTTGATTCTACTAAATCAACAAAATTTTGGTTAATGCCTTATTTTTTTCATCACTAACAAAATGGCTTCGCCGGCCGCATTTGGCGCACGGGCCGTAGTTTGGAGAACCCTGTTTTATAGTAACTTTGATGATGACCGAATGCAGAAGGTGCTTCTTCGTCATTTGAGCCAGTTCTTTCAATCCACTGCTTGGTCGCACTGGATCTCGATGCAGGTGTTGAGCAGCCATTCGATTGGTGCTGATGCCTTTTATCAGAGTTTGTTCATCTTCATTTAATGGTGTGCGCGTAACAAATCACAACTGCCCTGTAGTTTGTCACGTGTCAGGATTCTTTTGGTGTATTTCATTACAAACCCCAATGATATGGACCCTGTGCTAATTTAACTGCTGAGGGGCATCGACTCGACAACCTTCCGGTTCCTTCAATGCCCTGGCGTCCTTGCACTGATTCGTGTTTTTTCTAGCTGAATATTAATTATCGCCAAATAAAATCAACTCAACTCAACTGTGTTTGAGCCAGACACGTAAATAAAAAAACGATAAGTTAAAAAACAACAGGCAGACCGACTTTACCGGGAAGGATGAGAAAAAAGGGCCGGGGTTTGAAGCCACCCCGTGCGATGCGTTGTATTGCTCCCAGGTTAGAATACACTAAGCTTTAAGCGAATTAAAAAGACGTTGATTTTGTAACACAAATACAACTTATATTCCACCAGGGAAGCATCACCGGTAGTTCCCTTTCATCTCCGGCACAACTGACTGCGGTCGCCGAGTGTTGCAAAGAGGTTTCGAAGAATAAAAACGGATGCTTTCAAATTTAATTTATTTGTTTATAGCAGACACGAAGTCCATAGTATGAACACACACACTCTGCAGAACGCAGGTTGATAAAAACAGACAAAACAGAACGTAGTA